>Ga0265338_10000977_pt1 | contig 48134 bp, 26 predicted proteins | sample 42126metaG_FD_193579 | JGI IMG/M metagenome (GOLD analysis project Ga0265338, IMG submission 193579) | Rhizosphere microbial communities from Carex aquatilis grown in University of Washington, Seatle, WA, United States - 4-21-26 metaG | ecosystem: Host-associated > Plants > Roots > Rhizosphere...
GTGGAACTCGAAAATGCCGCCAACGCCTGCGCGCTGGCCGAACTATGGTCGGGACGACACATGGATGGTGTGCGCAACCTGGTGGCCGTGACGGTGTCGGATGACATCGGTGTGGGCATGATCATGAACGGTCAGTTGGTGCGGGGCTCCAACGGCGTGGCTGGGGAATTCGGGCACGTCGCCCAGATGCCCGGCGGTCCCAAATGCCGGTGTGGCAACACGGGTTGCTGGGAGGTGCTGGCTTCCAATTCAGCTGCGGTGCGGTATTACGCTGAGTCGGCGTCGATCCGCAGAGGCGAGGTCGGGTCCAAGAGTGACATGGCCAAGCTGCCGTTTGGCGACATCTTGCGACTGGTGGAACAGAATGACGCCCGGGCCTGTAAAGCTTTGAATCAAATGGCGCATCATCTGGGCACCGGCATCGCCATGCTGGTGACCGGGCTGGCACCGGATGTATTGGTGGTGGTGGGCGAGGTGACACGGGTCTGGGACAAAGTCGGGCCGGTCGTGACCGAAGCCGTCAGGCGCTGCACCTTTACCCATGCGGCCACGCGGGTTTTGCCTACCGACCCGGAAGCGCAACCCCGGCTGCGGGGGACCATGGCGCTCGTGCTCCAGAAGCATTTTGGCGCGCCTTTGATCGCGTGAACCACCATAAACAAAACTGAAAATGAGCAATCACCGATTTTGTTCGTGTGGCGAACTAATTTTAGCCGTGCAGCGACAATGAAAACCGTTGAAATTGAAACTCCGAAACCGGCCTCTCCCAATGCTGCCGGCGGTCAGGGGGGGGCTTGCGAATCGGAAGCGGTCCGGAAGATTGAGCAAAGCATCACTTATATGCTGCGGCATCTGGATGAAACGTTACAGGTGGCCACGCTCGCGGCCCTGGCCAATGTTTCACCGTCCCATTTCTTCGCGTTGTTCAAACGTCAGGTCGGCTGTGCTCCCATTGACTACTTCATCCGCCTGCGCATGCAACATGCCTGCCGGTTGCTTGACGAGACGGCATTGAGTGTGAAGGAGGTGGCCACCAAGCTGGGCTACGACGACCCGTTCTATTTTTCACGTGTTTTCAAGTCGGTCAACCAGGTCGCACCGAGCGAATACCGGTTGCTCAAGAACGGAGCCAAGGAGGCTGTCCGGAGTTGCGGTATTACCCTGCGTTTCTCCTCCGGCCGGGGAATTCGGGCCGGCCTGGAACGCAACGGTTCCTGCCCGGATCCGGAAGTGGAGGCAAACTGTGGCCGGCAGGGCCTCGACGCTTTGAAACTGGCCGGCTGCAGAAATGGGGCGAAATACTGACCGGAATGCGAAGAATATTTAAACGCCAAACAACGAATCTATGAGCATGTACTGCAAACCGAAAAACCTGAATCAACAAAGCCTCCGGTCCCGCGGCTTTACCCTGATCGAATTGCTGGTGGTCATTGCGATCATCGCCATTCTGGCGTCGCTGCTGCTGCCGGCGTTGGCGATGGCAAAGTTCAGGGCCAAGACCACCAATTGCTCCTCAAATCTCAAAAACTGGGGTGTGGTCGTCAATCTGTATGCGGGCGATGACCCGCAGGGCCGGTTGCCGCGTCAGGATTGGGCTGGCGGCGGTGGCCAATATTGCTGGGACGTTTCGACCAACTTTATTCCCACCCTGTTTCCCTATGGGTTGACCATCCCCATGTGGTTCGATCCCGTGCGCCCGAACGAATACGATAACTTGGCCAGCTCCACTGCGATGGGGCATTACCCTGTCAGCATTGAGGAACTTAACACCTACATGTCGAGGCTGTTTAACGAATGCATCCTCCATTACAATTGGTGGGTGCAGCGCGCCTCGAGCGCGACTTCCCCGGCACCCCCCGGCACTATTTATCCACCGGACATGTATTCGGACCCGGCCAATTGGGCGAATGTCCTGGCGCTGAATCCGAAGGTAAAAAACTCGTCGATCGCCCAGTACGGCTTGCCCTCAATACCTGCCAGGAGATCCTGGAACGTTATGCCCTTCATGAGTTGCGCGTCGGCCTCGGCCGTCGGCCAGTCTGCTAATGGGATGCAGGATTCGGTCACCCATAACGCGTCCGCAAATCCGGAGGATCAATGTGCAAACCTGGCACATTTCTTCAACAATCGATTCAAGGGCGTGAGTGCGGCGTATGCCGATGGCCGCGTTGAATCCCATATTCCACGACAGATGGAGTGCGGCTATTTCCAAGGCAACATTTTTTGGTTTTACTGACCCTTTTAAGTCCTCACCGCTAAACCGAAAACCCAGATAAACAAAATGAAAACTCCAAACCCCCAAACCCTGCAAATCCCGCGCCGGGCGTCAGCCACGGCGTTGGGAGTCCAACCCTCAGCGTTTATGAAAACCAAACTCAGAAGCCTCCAACTTGCCATCCTGTTGTGCGTCATGTTCGCCACGACAGTTGTTTTTGGCCAAACGACCTTTACCTGGACCAACTCCGCCGGTGGGCAACTGGACCTTGCCACCAACTTCAACTGGAATCCCAATGGCGTGCCCAATCCTAACACCGGAGGTGGGGACACCATGCAATTCGACGGCCAATCCACCGGTCCGGTAATTGGCCGATCTAACAGCGGCCTTCAAACCGGCTCTTCCGGAAGCGCTATTGGATTGAATGTTCATCTCACGGCGAATCAAGTCAGTCCGGTAACATTTGACACTACGGTAGCCAATACTGCGTCCACGGGTATTCGATTCAACGGTATTACCGTGGATAGCGGCGCCGCGAGCTTTATTATGGGGAGTGATGCCACTACCAATGCGTTTGATACCGTTTGGGGAGGCGTGAGCGGGCAAATACAAAATTGGGTAAATAACTCGGCGAATCCGGTTATTATTACTCCCAACACGAGGTTCCGATTTGGCGGCGGCGGCAATCATACATTTTTCTTTCAAGGCACGGGAGATTTTCGCGTTACGAATGACTTGGTCACCGCCAATGCCAGCGCAATGTCCGTGGCAAAAACCGGACCCGGCACGATGATTTGGGCGGCCGGACACGGCCCCTTCAACGCGGAAAATAGCACCATACAAGGCCCGGTGATTCTTAACGGCGGCACTTTGATTCTAAAGAGTTCCACTCTGCTTCAACCTTCCATTGTCACTGGAACGCTGGCTCTCCAAAATAATGACGGCTCCATTCCGACGCTGTTGGAATACGATGCTACTGCGCAATCGGGCACAATCGGTTTAACCATTTCCGGTCCTCTGGATCTGCAGGTTAATTCCGGCACGCTTACGCTTTCATCGGCAGCCAGCACCTTTAATGGCAATGTCTTTCTTAGCGGTGGCGAATTGATCGTCGGCGGCGCTGATAACGGCACCACCGGCCCGCTCGGCAGCAGTGCCAACCCCATTTCCTTCACCGGCGGCACGCTGGGATTCAGCGCGAACAACACCTTTGATTATTCTTCGCGCTTCACCAATGCTGCGAATCAGGCGTATAGCTTTGACACGATCGGACAAAGCGTGACGTTCGCGACCGGACTCGCCAGCACCGGCGGCACGCTCACCAAATCCGGGCCTGGCAACCTCACGCTTTCGGGCGCGAGTTCTTACAGTGGGGCGACCACCGTCAGCGGGGGCAAACTGGTGTTTGTCGGCTCAAAGACCGGCTCGGGCAACATCACTGTGGCGGCCGGCGCAACCGTTGGGGTTACCGATACGGGCACGCAAGTAACGCCCGGAACGCTCACCACCGGCGACGGCTCGACGACGGAATTCAATAACATCAACAGCACGGCCACCGCGCCGCTCGCGGCGAGCACGCTGACCGCCCCCGGCACGCTCTTCGTCAACGTGAACAGCGGCACGTTCACCGTTGGGCAAAGCTATCCGCTGTTCGCCTGGATCAGCGGCTCGGCGCCGACCGTCAGCCTGGATACCTTGATTGGCGCGGCTGGCAATCTCTCGATCAGTGCCAACACGGTCAGACTGAACATCACCGGCCTGGCCTATACCTGGACCGGCGCGACCGATGGCAATTGGAACACGACTTCGACGGACTGGAAGGTCGGCGCCACCCCGGGGCCGTTCGTCAATGGCGGCGCGGCTTTGTTCGATGACTCGGCCACCGCCAACCTGAGTGTGACCGTTGCCACGGCTGTCTCGCCGGGAGGTGTTACCGTCAATACCAGCACGAACGTTTACACCATCACCTCCAGCGGCGCGAATAACATCGGCGGCAGCGGCGGCCTGACCAAGAACGGCAACGTCATGCTGACGCTGGCCGGCGGCGCCAACACTTATACCGGCGTCACGAAATTCAATGCTGGTATCGTGAGCGTCAGCGCGCTGGCTAACGGCGGTTCCGCCAGTGACATTGGGGCTGCAAGCAGCAGCGTGACCAATCTGGTCTTCAATGGCGGCACGTTGCAATACACCGGTCCGGCGGCGTCCATTGACCGCCTCTTTGCGGTTCGCACCGGCGGCGGAACGATTGACTCCTCCAGTACCCCCGGTACCGGCGGATTGAACTTGAATAACACGGGCTCCGTGGGCCTGGTCGGAACCGGCGCGCGGGTGCTGACGCTGACCGGCCTCAACACGGACACCAACTTACTCGCGGCTTCGCTCGGTAACAACGGCGGCGCAACGATACTGACGAAGAGCGGCGCTGGCTTGTGGGTTTTGACCGGCACCAATACGTATTCGGGCGTGACTACGATTGCCAACGGAACGCTGCAAATCGGCAACGGCGGCACCAGCGGCACTCTCGGCAGTGGCGCCGTCACCGACAACGGCAGCCTGATCTTCAATCGCTCCGACGCCCTGACCAACAGCAGTGTCATCAGCGGCACCGGCTCCGTCTCTGTCAACGGCCCCGGCACAATTGTCCTGGCCGCAAATGAAACCTATACGGGTGGCTCGACCATCAACGCGGGCACGTTGCAGGTTGGCACTGGTGGCGCCGTTGGTGCTATGCCCGACCGCGGGATAGTCGATAACGGCCTGCTCGTTTTCAACAGCACGGCTCCGACTGTTTTGTCCAGCTTCAATTCCATTATCAGCGGCACGGGAAACGTGATTGTGCATGCGGGTTTTGTAAAAGCTTACGGCCAGCCGGGGAACACCTATACGGGTTGGACGCAAATAGATCCGGGCGCCACGTTCCAGTTTGTTGATGGCAATCAAGGTGCGTCAACCAGCCCAGTTATCACCAACAACGGCACGCTCTTCTTCACCGGTCAGGAGTTTTCCCCCGCCGCCCGCGGTTGCAGCAACAACATTGTCGGAACCGGCCGGGTGTTGAAAGACAACAACAACGCCAATCCCGGTTGGATCGTGATCGCCGGCACAAATAACACTTATACCGGCGGCACGTTCATCGCCGGCGGCGCAATTCAACTCGGCGACGGTATCAATGTCGGCGCTGGCACGATTGTTGGCAACGTAGTGTTTACCAACACCGCCACGGCCAATCTCCTGGCCCGAACCCTCATATTCAATTATGCGGATAGCAGCGTCACGTTCCCGGGCTCAATCACCAGTGTGGTAACTGACTCGCCGGGGTTCAACTCGGGTGCCTTGCTGGTGCTCACGAACAAGGTAATCCTTACCGGCAATAACAGTTATCCGGGCAGCACGACCATCAGCAACAGCACGTCGACGCTGCAAGTTGGCAACGGCGGTACGAGCGGCTCCATCGGCAGCGGTGGCGTCGTGAACGAGGGCACGCTCATCTTCAACCGCTCGGACAGCGTGACGCTGGCCAACGTTATCAGCGGCGGGGTGACCCAGGGTTCAGTCGTGCAAGCCGGTTCTGGCACCTTGACGCTTACCGCGCCCTACAGCACTAATCTGACCACCGGTTCCATCACGGTCAGCAACGGTACGCTGGTGCTCACCGCGGCGGCCGGCGACGTGAACGTGAAAGGCGGCACTCTGGCTGCGGTCTCTCCCAGCGCGGTCGGCACATTGATCGTGTCGAACAACCTGAATATTTCATCGGGAACTGTTTTGGCTGTCCTGAACAAGTCGCTGTCGCCCCAGTCGAACAGCGTTTACTCGGTCACCAACGGCATCAACTATACCGGAGGCAGTTTGCAGGTGGTCAATGTCGGCCCGGCCCTGGCGGTCGGAGACAAGTTCACCATCTTCAGCAAGCCGGTCACCGGCGGTGCTGGCGTGGTGATTGTTCCGCCGGCGGGCGTCACCTTCGCCAACAACCTGGCTGCGGACGGGTCAATCACGGTGTCCACCATCCCGGCAGTGTCACCGGTAATTACCGTGACGCATCCGGCCGGGCAGGTGGTGCTGTCGTGGCCGATCGGTTCGTTGGGCATGCATGTGCAAGTCCAGACGAATACGCTGGCGGCCGGTCTGAAGACCAATTGGGTCACCATCCCGGGAACCGACCTCGCGAATGGTTACACGAACACAATCAATCCGACCAACGGGGCCGTGTTCTATCGCTTGGCGCCGTAATAAAGTTGAATTGACACGAATAAATTGAAGTAGCAAGTGAGTGGGTGGTGTGCGAACACCACCCACTCACGCTTTCCATTGTTTAAGTTGACCGAACCGCCGGTGGTTATCGCCTGTGAAAACACGATCCATTGGAACGGCAAGCGCTGTTAATCACATTCCGCGCCTGACGCCAGTTACAGCGATGGAAATCCAATCCTTGCTGCTTGTGAAAACCAAACTCACCATCGTTTTGTGCAGCGCCCTTGCCGCGCTGGCGGTCTTTGGTCAGACGACCTTTACCTGGACCAACTCCATGGGCGGGCAACTGGACCTCGCCGCCGCCACCAATTGGAACCCCAATGGCGTGCCTCTTCCTAACCACGGAGGCGGGGACACCATGCTATTCGACGGCCAATCCATCGGTCCGGTAATTGGCCGATCTAACAGCGGCCTTCAAACAGGATCTTCTGCAGCCGGTGTTGGACTGGTTGTTCATCTCACGGCGCATCAAGTCAGTCCAGTGACCTTTGACACTACGGTAGCCAATACTGCGTCCTCGGGTATTCGATTCAAAAGTATCATCATGGATAGCGGTGCCGCGAGCTTTCAACTGGGGAGTGACAGCATGACCAATTCGCTTGAGGCCATTTGGGGAGGAGCGGGTGGAGAGATAGCAAATTTTGTAAACAATTCAGTGAATCCGATGATTTTTACTCCGAACTTGAGGGTGCGATTTGGCGGCGGCGGCAATCATACTTTTTTCTTTCAAGGCACGGGAGATTTTCACATTACCAATGACCTGATTGGCGCGGGTGGCATCCAGACGTCCATAGCAAAATCAGGACCCGGCACAATGATTTGGACGACCGGACGCAACCCATTTTCCGGGGGAATTGGCAGCAGCAGCATACAAGGCCCGGTGATTCTTAACGGCGGCACCTTGATTCTCAGGAGTTCCACTCTGCTTCAATCTTCCATTGTCACTGCGCCGCTGACTCTCCAAAATAATGACGGCTCCATTCCGGCCCTGTTGGAATGGGATGCTCCTTCGTCGGGCACAATCGGTTTGGCCATTGGCGGTTTCCCCGGTACTCTGGATCTGCAGGTTAATGCCGGCACGCTTACGCTTTCATCGGCCGCCAGCAGCTTCATCGGCAATGTCCTTCTTAGCGGCGGCGAAGTGATCGCCGGCGGCGCTGATAACGGCTTCACCGGCCCGCTCGGCAGCAGTGCCAACCCCATTTCCTTCACCGGCGGCACGCTGGGATTCAGCACAAACAACATCTTCGATTACTCGTCGCGCTTCGACCCGTCGCCCAATCAAGCGTATAGTTTTGACACCGCCGGCCAAAACGTGACGTTCGCGTCCGCACTGACCAGCAGCGGCGGCACGCTCACCAAACTTGGTTCCGGCACGCTCACGCTTGCCGGCACGAACACTTATACCGGTCCGACCACGGTCAGCAACGGTACGTTGGTGGTCGGCTTGGTCGGCGGCGACATGAACGTGAGCGGCGGCACTCTTGCTCCAGCGGCTGCCGGAGCGATCGGCACGTTGACCGTCGCGAGCAATATGAACATGACATCAGGAACCGTTTTGGTTTCGTTGAACAAGACGTTATCGCCGTCAAACAGCACTTTTACGGTTGCCGGCGATGTCAACAATGCCGGCGGCACCTTGAAGTTGCTTAATGTCGGCCCGGCCTTGGCGCCCGGAGACAAATTCATCGTCTTCAGCCAGCCGGTCACCGGTGGTGCTGCCATGACGATTGTTTTGCCGGGTGTCACCTTCGCAAATAATCTGGCTGTGGACGGATCGATCACAGTGTCTGGCTTCGCGCCGTCGCCAGCCATCAGTGCGACGAGTTCGGGCGGACAGTTGGTCCTGTCGTGGCCGGACACTTGGACGGGCCTGCATTTACAAAGCCAGACCAATCCAGCGGCGATCGGTCTGAGCACCAGTTGGGTCACGATTGCGGGAACCGACGGCGCCAATGGTTATACGAACACACTGAATGTGATCAACGGGTCCGTGTTCTATCGTCTGGCGCCGTAATAAAGCCGGGCTAACGAAGATAAAAATATCCTGTTCCGTGCCGTGGGAAGCTTCACGAAAAACGCGAAGTGGATCACCGTCGCAATCGGTGTGGCATGAAATACAACTTATGAAAACCAAACTCACAATCCTCAAATTCACCGTCATTTTGTGCGTTGCCTTCGCAACGATGGCTGTCTATGGCCAGACGACCTATACCTGGACTAACTCCATGGGTGGGCAGCTGGACCTCGCCGGCACCACCAATTGGAACCCCAATGGCGTGCCAGATCCTAACAACGGAGGCGGGGACACCATGCTGTTCGACGGTCAATCCACCGGTCCGGTCATTGGCCGATCTAACGGCAGCGGTCAAGTAGGCCATTCTTCACCCGGTATTGGACTGGTTGTTCATCTTACGGCCAATCAAGTCGATCCGGTGACCTTTGACACGACGGTGGCAAATACGGCGTCCGCGGGTATTCGATTCAACAGTATTACCATGGATAGCGGCGCCGCGAGCTTTCAACTGGGGAGTGACAGCATGACCAATTCGCTTGATACCCTTTGGGGAGGAGCGAGTGGAGAGACAGCAAATTTTATAAACAATTCAGTGAATCCGATGATTATCACACCAAACACGAGGTGGCGATTTGGCGGCGGCGGCACTCACACATTCTTCTTTCAAGGCACGGGAGATTTTCACATTACTAATGACCTACTCACTGCGGCTGGCAGCCCGACGGTCGTGGCAAAATCGGGACCCGGCACGATGATTTGGGCGTCCGGAAAAAACCCCTTCTCCGCGGAAAATAGCAGCATAGCAGGCCCGGTGACGCTCAACGGCGGCACCCTGATTCTCAAGAGTTCCAATCTGCTTGCCTTTGTCACTGGAACGCAGACCCTCCAAAACAATGACGGCTCCATTCCTACCCGGTTGGAATGGGATGCTGCTGCGCAATCGGGCACCCTCGCTTTGGCCATTGGCGGTAGTCCTGGTACTCTGGACCTGCAGGTGAATGCCGGCACGCTTAAGCTTTCATCGGCCGCCAGCAGCTTCACCGGCAATGTCCTTCTTAGCGGCGGCGAACTGATCGCCGGCGGCGCGGATAACGGCAGCACCGGCCCGCTCGGCTCCGGCGTCAACCCCATCTCCTTCACCGGCGGTACGCTGGGATTCAGCACAAACAACGTCTTCGATTACTCTCCGCGCTTCAGCACGGCGGCGGGTCAGGCGTACCGCATTGACACGGCCGGCCAAAACGTGACGTTCGCGTCCGCACTGACCAGCAGCGGCGGTACCCTGAACAAAGTCGGTCCGGGCATCCTCACGCTTTCGGGTGCGAGCGCTTACAGCGGGGCGACGACCATCAGCGGCGGCAAAGTGTGGTTTCAAGGCACCAAGACCGGCTCGGGCGACATCAGTGTGTCGCCCGGCGCGACCGTTGCGGTCACGGACACGGGCACGCAAGTAACGCCCGGAACGCTCACCACCGGTGACGGCTCGATGACGGAATTCTATAACATCAACAGCACGGCCACCGCGCCGCTCTGGGCGGGCACGCTGACCGCCCCTGGCACGCTCTTCGTCAACGTGAACAGTGGCACATTAACCCCCGGACAAAGCTATCCGTTGTTTCACTGGACCACCGGTTCGCCGCCAACCGTCAGCCTGGATAGTTTGATTGGCGGAGGTGGCTATCTCTCGATCCTTACCAACACGGTCAGACTGAACATCACCGGGCTGGCCTATACCTGGACCGGCGCGACCGATGGCAATTGGAACACGACTTCGACGGACTGGAAGGTCGGCGCCACGCCGGGGCCGTTCGTCAATGGCGGCGCGGCGTTGTTTGACGACACGACCACCGCAAACTTGAGCGTGACGGTCGCCGCGGCCATCATACCGGGAGGCGTTACCGTCAACAACACCACCAACGTGTACAGCATCGCTTCCAGCGGCGCGAACAACATCGGCGGTACGGGCGGTTTGACCAAGAGCGGCAATAACACACTGACCCTGTCCGGCGGCGCCAACACTTACACCGGCGTCACGAAGTTCAATGCCGGTATCGTGAGCGTCAGCGCATTGGCCAACGGCGGTACTGCCAGTGACATTGGGGCGGCAAGCAGCAGCGCGACAAATCTGGTCTTCAACGGCGGCACGTTGCAATACACCGGTCCGGCGGCCAGCATCGACCGCCTCTTCACGGTGCGCACCGGCGGCGGCACGATTGACGCCTCCGGCGCCCCCGGTACCGGCCGATTGGACTTGAACAACACCGGCTCTGTGGGCCTGGTCGGAACCGGCGCGCGCGTGCTGACTCTGACCGGCACCAGCACGGACACCAACCTGCTCGAGGCCTCGCTCGGAGACAACGGCGGCACAACGATCCTGACGAAGAACGGCACCGGCTGGTGGGCTTTGACCGGCGCCAATACGTACTCAGGCGTGACGACGATTGCCAACGGAACGCTGCAAATCGGTAACGGCGGCACCAGTGGCACGCTCGGCAGCGGCGGCGTCACCGACAACGGCAGCCTGATCTTCAATCGCTCCAACACCACGACCAACAGCGGTGTCATCAGCGGCACCGGCTCCCTCACCGTCAACGGCCCCGGCACGATTATCCTGGCCGCCAATGAAACCTATACTGGTGGCTCGACCATCAACGCGGGCATGTTGCAGGTCGGCAATGGCGGTGCCGCCGGTTCTTTGGCCGACCGCGCGATCGTCAATTACAGCCTGCTGGTCTTCAACAGCACGGCTCCGACGGTGTTGTCGTCCTACAATTCCATCATCAGCGGCACGGGAAATGTGATTGTGCATGCGGGTGTGGTGAAGGCCTACGCCGGGCCGGGGAACACCTATGCGGGTTGGACGCAAATAGATCCGGAGGCCACGTTCCAGTTTATTGATGGCAACCAAGGCGCGTCAGCCAGCAGTGCGATCACCAACAACGGCACGCTCCTCTTTACCGCTCAAGAGTTCTCCCCCGCAGCCCGCGGTTACAGCAACAGCATTGTCGGCACCGGCCGGGTGTTGAAGGATAACCTCAACCCTAACCCCGGTTGGATCGTGCTCGCCGGCACAAACACTTATACCGGCGGCACGTTCATTGCCGGCGGTGCCATTCAACTCGGTGACGGCATCAATCCCGGCGCCGGCACCATTGTTGGCAATGTCGTGTTTACCAACACTGCGGGTGCCAATTTCCTCACCCGAACACTCATTTTCATGCATGCGGAGAGCAGCTACTTGTTCACCAACCGAATCACCAGTATGGTCACTGACTCGTCGGCGGCAAACTCGGGTGCCTTGACGGTGCTGACGAACAAGGTAATCGTTACCGCCAATAACAGTTATCCGGGCAGCACGACGATCAGCAACAACGCGACGACGCTGCAAGTTGGCAATGGCGGTACGACCGGCTCCATCGGCAGCGGTTCCATCGTGAACGAGGGCACGCTCGTGTTCGACCGCTCGGACAACGTGACGATCGCCAACGTTATCGGCGATGGGCTGACCCCGGGCGCGGTGGTGCAAAATGGCTCCGGCACGGTGACCCTGACCGGCGCGAACACTTACACCGGCCCCACCACGGTCAGCAACGGCACGCTGGTGGTCAGTGCGGCCGAGGGCGACGTGAACGTGAAAGGGGGCACTCTGGTTGCGGCCTCTGCCAGCGCGGTCGGCACGTTGATCGTGTCGAACAACCTGAACATTTCATCGGGAACTGTTTGGGCGGTCCTGAACAAGTCGTTGTCGCCGCGGTCGAACAGCGTTTTCACGGTCACCCACGCCATCAACTATACCGGCGGCACCTTGAAGTTGCTCAATGTCGGCCCGGCCCTCGCTGTCGGAGACCAGTTCACCATCTTCAGCCAGCCGGTCACCGGCGGTGCTGCCATGCTGATTATTTTGCCGGGTTTCACCTTTGTAAACAATCTGGCGCTGGACGGATCAGTCACAGTGTCTGGCATCGCGCCGTTGCCAGCCATCAGCGCGACGAGTCCGGGCGGGCAGTTGGTCCTGTCGTGGCCGGACACTTGGACGGGCCTGCATTTGCAAAGCCAGACCAATCCAGCGACGATCGGTCTGAGCACCAATTGGGTCACCATTCCGGGAACCGACGCCGCTAATGGCTATACGAACACACCGGGTACGACCAACGCCGTATTCTATCGGCTGGCACCGTTCTAGATCGGCTACAGCCGTTATCGGATATCGGTGACGGCTTTTGGCTGGTAAAATCTCTACCGGAATCCAGGGCGAAAATGCGACCCAGCAGAGGATTGTCCATGCGAAACATATTTTCATCCATTCCCTCCCACTGCTGATTCGATCAGTCTATTCGGTCACACAGGATGTAACTGACTGCGGGCATTCGCCGGGGAATTCAGGCGGGAATCGCTACCGGGAAATCGTTGAAGGTTACCAGCTTGGTAAAAAAAGGTTATTAATTGCCAATGCGGGGTTTGACCCATTATAACTGCCATTTAGATTGATTAGACAAAACTTATATCATGGAAACTGTTTTTAAGAATATCTCAAAAATTAAATTTGAAGGACCGAAATCCAAAAACCCACTGGCCTTCAAGCATTACAATCCGGCCGATCGCATCGAGGGCAAAACCCTCCGCGAACACCTGCGTTTCTCCGTCGTCTATTGGCACACATTTCGCGGCATGGGTTCCGACCCTTTCGGCGTCGGCACTGCTATCCGGCCGTGGGAAGACGGGACGAACTCGGTGGCCAATGCCCAGAATCGCGCGCGTGTGGCGTTTGAGTTCATCGAAAAACTCGGCGCGCCCTTCTATGCCTTCCACGACCGCGACATCGCGCCGGAAGGCAAGACGCTGGCGGAATCCAATAAAAATCTGGACGCCGTGGTAAAGGTGCTTAAAGAGGAACAGAAACGCACCGGCATCAAACTGCTCTGGGGCACGGCCAATCTGTTCTCCCACCCGCGCTACGTTCACGGCGCCGCCACCAGTTGCAATGCCGACGTGTTTGCCTTTGCCGCCGCCCAGGTGAAAAAGGCGCTCGAAATCACCCATGAACTCGGCGGCGCCGGCTACACATTCTGGGGTGGACGCGAAGGCTATTCCACTTTGTTGAACACCGACATGAAGCGCGAGTTGGAACATCTCGCCCGGTTCCTGCACCTGGCCGTGGATTACAAAAAGCAAATCGGTTTCAAGGGCCAGTTTTACATCGAACCGAAGCCGAAGGAGCCGACCAAGCACCAGTACGATTCCGATGCCGCCGCCTGCCTGAATTTTCTTCGCGAATACGACCTGCTGCCGCACTTCAAACTGAACGTCGAAACCAACCACGCCACGCTGGCGGGGCATTCCATGCAGCATGAACTGGAAGTCGCCGGCGCGGCCGGCGCGCTGGGTTCCATTGACGCCAATACCGGCGACGAATTGCTGGGCTGGGATACCGACCAGTTCCCCACCAGCATCTACCTCACCACTTATACGATGCTCGCCATCCTCAAATATGGCGGCTTGACCACCGGCGGCGTGAACTTCGATGCCAAGGTGCGCCGCGAAAGTTTTGAGCCCGAAGATTTGTTTCACGCGCACATCGGCGGGATGGACGCCTTCGCGCGCGGTTTGAAAATCGCCGCCGCCATCCGCCAGGACGGGCGGCTGGCGGAATTTGTGAGGGAGCGCTATGCCTCGTGGGATTCCGGCATCGGCGCGAAGATCGAGGCGGGCAAGGTGGGGCTGGCCGGACTTGAAAGCCATATGCTCAAGCAAGCCGAGCCCGCGCCGAATGCCAGCGGCCGCCAGGAATTTTTGGAGAATCTCATTAATGAATTTATTTGATCCGGCGCGTTTTTTCCGCGCGCGACGGACCCTGGCCCTCTTACTCGCCCTGGTCGGGTTGCTGCCCGCTGGCCAGGCCGCCGGGGCCGCCCAAACTTTTCAAAATCCGGTCATCCCCGGCTTTTATCCCGATCCGAGCATCTGCCGGGTCGATGATGATTATTATCTGGTGAACAGCTCGTTCGAGTTTTTTCCGGGCGTTCCCATCTTTCACAGCCGGGATCTGGTGCATTGGCAACAAATCGGATACTGCCTGACCCGCAAGAGCCAATTGAACCTGGACCACGCCCGGGCTTCCGGCGGCATTTATGCGCCGACCCTCCGTTATCACAATGGCACGTTTTACCTGATCACGACGCTCGTGGACAAAGGAGGAAATTTTTTTGTGACCGCCACCAATCCCGCCGGCCCCTGGTCGGAGCCGGTCTGGGTGGACCAGAGCGGCATTGATCCTTCCCTGTTTTTTGATGAGGACGGGACCGCTTACTACACCCGGCACGAAGGCATGGGCGATGGGTTTATCGGCCAGGCCAGAATCAATGTCCAAACCGGCAAGCTCGACGGGAAATTTAAACAGGTGTGGAAAGGGACCGGCGGCGTCTGGCCCGAGGGGCCTCACCTCTACAAAATTAACGGAAAATATTATCTCATGATCGCCGAGGGTGGCACCAGTTATCGGCACATGGTCACCGTCGCGCGCAGCGATTCTCCCTGGGGACCGTTCGTGCCGGACCCAAAAAATCCCATCCTGACTCATCGCGACCGCGCGGACAGCCCCATCCAGGCGCTCGGTCACGCGGATCTGGTGGAGACACCCGACGGTTGGTGGCTGGTGTGCCTGGGCATCCGTCCGCAAGGGGGCACGCTCCACCATCTGGGACGCGAAACGTATCTGGCTCCGGTGACCTGGTCTGCCGACGGCTGGCCGGTGGTCAATGGAAACGGCAAGCTGGAATTCACCCTGCCCGCGCCTCATCTGGCCCCACATGCGTGGAAACCGGAACCGGTTAAAGATGATTTCGACCAACCGGCCTTGGGCTTGTCCTGGAATTTTCTCCGGAATCCCTATGCCGCCGATTTCTCTCTCAGCGAACGTTCGGGCTGGTTGCGTCTCAACGGTTCGGCAGTGACCCTGAATGACCAGGATTCACCGGCATTCGTCGGCCGCCGCCAGACGGATCTGGCGTGCCGCGCTGCCATTCTGCTTTCCTTCGATCCACAGCGCGAAAACGAGGAGGCGGGGCTCGTCGTGCGCGGCAACGAGAAAAATCATTACGAAATTGGCCTCACCCGGAAAGACGGGAAACGGCAGGTCTTCTTCCGAAGAACCCTGAACGGCAAAGTCAGTGAGCCGGTTCAATATGAAGAAATTGGGGCGGGGGACTTCGTTTTGTCCGTGGCGGCCGCGCCGCTGGCCTATGAGTTTTTCTACCAATCGGGCAAAGGTCCGGCGAAAAAGCTGGGCACGGCATTGACCGGCGATTTGTCCTCGGAAAAGGTCGGCGGTTTTACCGGTGTGTTTATCGGCCTGTATGCCACCGGAAACGGCCAAAGCAGCACCCGCCCGGCGGACTTTGATTGGTTTGAATATCGCCTCGCGGAAAAATAGTCGCCTCGCCCGTCAACCGCCTTCGTTCTCGAGAGTTTTCAATCCGGCGCGCAGGTATCCCAGCGCGTAGGCCATGCCGGCGTGCCAAGGCGCGGCACAGCTCATCTGCGGAGCGTGGTCGGGAATAATCACGCCGTTGAAATGGTTCTGCTTCAAAATGCGCAGCACCCGCAGGACATCCACGTCGCCGTCGTCAATGAAGGTTTCCTTGTAGGTTGGCACCTTGCCGCGAACGTTGCGCAAATGTACATAGGCCAGCTTGTGCTGCCGGCTGTAAGCGTCCACGGCATCGTAAATGTCGCCGTCCGTCATCTCGGCCAGGGTGCCGACACAAAATTCCAGCGCATTGCGCGGGCTCGGCTTGAGGTCAATGAGCTTCTGGTAATGTGGGGGTTGGTAAACCAGCCGCGGCTGAGCCCGGACGGTCGGCAGCGGCGGGTCGTCCGGATGCGCCGCCAGGGTGACGCCGGCGGCCTCGGCCACCGGAATGATGGCGTCGAGAAAGACTTTCAGCCGTTGCCATAATTGTTCCGATGTGGCTGACGGCACAACACCCGGCGCGGCATTCCGGTCATAAACCATGTTCCACGCCATCCCACTGGGCACTGGTTTGTCGAGCGGGCCGTCCATGCCCACCGCTTCGGCCTCGCCGCGCGCAAACCGGCCCTTGATCCGGCCCGCGACACCGGCGATGGAAAAATTATAGCCGAAAATCGGAATGGCCGCCCGGCCGACGTTGCGGATGATGATTTTGAGATTCTCGAGCTGTTGCAATTTCTTCGGCCCGTCGAGCAACACATCGTGCCAATGGGCCGGGTCGAAATTTTCAATGGCTTCCAGTTCCAGCCCGGCGGCGTTGATTTCCTCTTTGATCGCGGCGAGTTCCTCATAGGTCCAGAGCTTGTCCGGATCACCCGCCAATCCCCAGCCGGCGTCGTCGCCCACCGGCTGGTCGCCCGGTTGGTTGCTGCGGGAGGAACGAAAGTAATCCACCAGATGAATGACGAGATGCGTGCAGCCGCATTGCCGGGCGAAGCGGTAATGCTCAGGGTTGAGCTGGTGGCGATAGAGTCCCAAACCGAGTTTCATGGGCCAAGCATAGGAAAGTCCGGCCGATTTGGCTACTGGAGGGATTGGCTGCCGGCCGTTTCCGGACCATTTCCGGATAAAAACCGGGGAGCGGATGGCTGGGTTCACCGGGTGGGCCGGGTGGCGCGCTGTTTTCTTTACTTGGTGTTTGCTCGGGGTAAGCTGTCGGTATATCTGGTTTGTAGAAGTCCTGTCTATGCCTTCCGAAAACACGAGCGAAATCACCCAGGTATTGCAGGCCATCCGGCGCGGGCAACATCCCGCCTCGGCGGAATTATTGCCGCTGGTTTACGATGAACTGCGCCGGCTGGCGGCCGCGCGCATGGCCCAGGAAGCGGCCGGCCAGACCCTGCAAGCCACCGCCCTGGTGCATGAAGCCTGGCTGCGCATGGTCGGCGACGGTGATCGGACATGGGAAAATCGCGCCCACTTTTTCGGCGCCGCCGCCGAGGCGATGCGGCGCATCCTGATCGAAAACGCCCGGCGCAAATCCAGGCTGAAACGGGGCGGCGGCCAGGTCCGATTGGACATCAATGAGTTGGAAATCGCCGGGGCGACTCCCGATGATAAAATCCTGCTGATGGATGAGGCCCTGGAACAGTTGGAGGCCGAGGACCCTGAGAAGGCGCGGATCGTGATTTTGAAATTTTTCGGCGGCTTGACCAATCAGGACGTGGCCCGGACCCTGGAAATTACGGAGCGCACAGTCGAGCGCCAATGGGCCTATGCGAAAGCCTGGTTGTTTCGAAAGATTCGATCCCAGGCCTGAAACCATGACCGACACGAAACAGCAGGTGGAGACATTGTTTGAGGCCGCCCGGAACCTGACCAGCCCGGTAGCCCGCCAGGCATTTCTCGATCAAGCCTGTGCCGGTGATCCCAAAGTGCGTGGCCAGGTAGAGGAATTATTGTCAGCCCAAACGGAGGCGGACAAATTTTTCGACGAGATTGCGCCATTGGCAACCGCGTCACTCGATGATTCGGAGTCCGCCGACGGTATGGCTGCCGGCAAATCCGTGCTGACCGAGGTTCCCGGCACACGCATCGACCGTTATAAATTGTTGCAGCGCATAGGTGAAGGCGGGGGCGGGGTGGTCTATATGGCGGAGCAGGAAGAGCCAGTCCGCCGTCGCGTGGCCCTCAAGATCATCAAACTGGGCATGGACACCAAAAGCGTCATCGGCCGGTTCGAGGCTGAACGGCAGGCGCTGGCGATGATGGATCATCCCAACATCGCCCGGGTGCTCGACGCGGGCGCGACGGAAACCGGCCGGCCCTATTTCGTCATGGAACTGGTGCGCGGCGTCAAAATCACCGATTACTGCGATCAGAACCAGCTCGACACCCGCGGACGGCTCGATTTGTTCATTCAAATTTGCCAGGCCATCCAGCATGCCCACCAAAAGGGCATCATTCATCGGGACATCAAACCGTCGAACATCCTGGTCACCTTGCACGATGGCGTGCCAGTGCCCAAGGTGATTGACTTCGGCATTGCCAAGGCCACCGAGGTGCAGCTGACGGACAAAACCTTCTTCACGGCCTATGAACAGATCATCGGCACGCCGGCTTACATGAGTCCCGAACAGGCGGAGATGAGCGGTCTGGACATTGACACGCGCAGTGACATTTACAGCCTGGGAGTGCTGCTTTACGAATTGCTCACGAGCCGGACCCCGTTTGATCCCAAGGAACTGGTCTCGCGTGGTTTGGATGAAATGCGGCGAACGTTGCGGGAACGGGAACCGCAGCGGCCTTCGACCATGCTCACCACGTTGCAGGGCCAGGAACTCACCAAGACGGCCGAACATCGTCACGCGGAACCGCCTAAATTGATTTCAATGTTGCGGGGGGACCTGGATTGGATTGTGATGAAAGCGCTGGAAAAGGACCGCCGGCGCCGTTACGAAACCGCCAACGGCCTGGCCATGGACATCAACCGCTATCTCAACAATGAACCGGTCGTCGCCCGTCCGCCCAGCCGGTTTTACCGGTTCCAGAAACTGGTTCGCCGGAACAAGGTCGTTTTTGCCGCCGGGGCAGCCGTGGCGGTCGCACTCATCATCGGCCTGGGGACTTCGACCTGGCTTTTCGTCGAAGAAAAAGTGGCCCGGCAACGGGCGGTCGCTGCCGAACAACAACAGGCCCGTTTGCGTCAGGAAGCGGAACAGGCCCGCGCCAACGAAGCGGAATTGCGGCGCCAGGCCGAAACCCGGGAGAAAATCACGCAGGCCCGGCTGCTGGTGATCCAGGAGAAATTTGAAGAAGCTGACCAATTGATGAATGAGATTTCCCTTACCGAGCCGACGGTGGAAGGCGCGGCCGTGCTTCGTTCGCTCGGCGAGTGGTATGCCCTGCAAAACCAGTGGCAGCTGGCGGTTGACCGTTTTACCGTTCTCCTGCAAATCGACCGGCTGGATGGCTGGGATATTTCCACCCTGGATTATCTGGAGTGCGGTCCCGTGCTGATCGAACTGGGCGACACCGCCGGCTATGAGCGCTTCCGTCAAGCTGCCGTGGCTCGCGTTGCCGACGCCGCATACCCGTTTGCGGACCGCATCATCAAAATCAGCCTGCTCCTGCCGGCGGATGAAAAGATTCTGAAGGCATTGGATCCCCTGGCGGCGGCAGCGGCAAAATCATTTGCCACGAACATCAATGTCGACAGCGACGTTTTTCTCGCCGCCTGGCGGTCAGTTTCCCTGGCCTTGATGGAGTATCGGCGGGGAAATTACTCCGAGGCGGCTGGCTGGTGCCGGCGTTGTCTGGCTTACTCGGAATACAACGCACCGCGGACGGCAACCGCCCGGGTTATCCTGGCCATGGCCTGCCACCAACTTGGACAATCCGACGAAGCCCGCTCCGAACTGGATCAAGCCCGTAAAATCATCGAAAACAGGTTGCAAGGAGGCTTGGAACGGGGGACCGGCGTGCAGGGTTTCTGGTTCGACTGGCTCTTTGCACAGGTTCTGCTGCGCGAAGCGACCGGGCTGATCGACGGTCCATGACCGCCTCCCCCTCCCCCTGATTGCTGCATTTTTACCGTATTTTCAATAAAGTGCAAAATTCCCTGTCGGGTTCAGCCATCCGATGGCGCATGTGATAGTATAAGCCATGAACAATGCCGTCCAGCCACGGGGATGAACCCCGTTGCTGTGGCTTGTTGTTGTACCGGATTATTACATGTTACGAGTCCCCAAAGTCATCCTTTTGATTGAATCTTCGCGTGTTTCAGGGCGTGCATTGCTCCGGGGGATAGCTGACTATTCGCACCATCACGGTCCTTGGTCGTTTTCCTGGGAACCGGCGGGCCTGGAGAAGGTTCAACCTCTGCTCGAAACCGGAGAAGCCGACGGGATTATTCTCCGGGATGTGGCGGGGGCGGAGGAAATCATGGCCTATGGACTGCCCACCGTGGTGGTCGGGCATCGGAAAACGGAAATCCCCGGCCTGGTCAATGTGGTGACCGATTCGGAGACCATCGGGCGCCTGGGGGCGGACCATCTGTTGGGCTGCGGTTTCAAGCATTTCGCTTTTTGCAGTTATCGGAAGACCCCGTATGAAAACACCACCTGGGCGGAGATTCGCCGGGAATTTTTCTGTAAACGGATCCAGGAAGCCGGCTTTGAAAGCCCGCCGGTTTACACCTTGTCCGCGCTGGCCAAGGATTGGTCCAAGGAATGGCGTTTGCTGGCCCGCTGGCTGGATTCGCTCCCCAAACCGGCCGGCTTGATGGCCTGCAATGACGATTGTGCGCAACGCGTGATGGAAGTCTGCAAACTGGCCGGACTGACCGTGCCGGACATGGTTGGCATCATCGGCGCCGACAACGATGAAGTCGTCTGTGGCTTGACCAATCCTCCGATGTCCAGCATTGCCATCAATTTCGAGCGGGCTGGTTATGAAGCGGCGTCCGCGCTGGATGGTCTGATGCAGGGTGCCCGGGTCGTTCCCGACCGGATCACCGCCGTGGCTTCACACGTGGTGGCGCGCCGCTCAACGGATTTCGTGGCGGCCGAAGAGCCGCATCTGGCCAAGGCGCTGCGATTTATCCGTGATCACGCGCGCCGCGGAGTTTCCGTGGATGAAATCGCCCTGTCCGTCGGCCTGTCCCGGCGCGCGCTGGAGAAGCGATTTCGCAAACAGCTGGGACGTTCCATTTTGGAAGAAGTTCGCCGGCTGCGGACCGATCAGATTGCGCGATTGCTGGTGGAGACGAATTTGCCGGTCGCGAAAATCGCCGACCTGCTGGGGTTCCCGGATACCCAGCATATCGCCCGTTACTTTCAGGCCGACAAACACCTCAGCCCGGTCGCCTATCGCAAGGCCCATGGCCGGCCAGGCGCATCATTGTGGCGTTCGCAAAATGGCGATTCTTTTCCGCGAAGTGGCGTTGTTCCCGCGGCCGCCGCGGGGCTAAAGTGAAATTAATCCAGTTTATAATTTAATCCAGTGTATAATCCAGTGTATAACAAAATGATTTTCAATCCCCAGAATCGCCTGCCCGGGTTTTCGCTTGTGCGCCAACGTCGCGCCGGGGCGTTCACCTTGATTGAATTGCTGGTGGTGATTGCCATCATTGCCATTCTGGCGGCGATCCTGTTGCCGGCACTGGCCAAAGCCAAAGACAAGGCCAAGCGTATTCAGGATGCCAGCAACCAGCGGCAATACGCGACCTCCTTGCGGATGTATGCCAACGATGCCGCGGACAATCTTCCCAATAACTATAACCCGCCCACCACTTTTACCCCGGCGAACTGGCTTTGGGATATACCTATCAAGACAGCGGACATGCTGACCGATAATGGTGCGCAACGGCACATCATGTACGACCCGATGTTCACCGATCAGGACACCGACGAATTATGGTATTTCACAAACAACCCGGCCGTCCGGGTCACCGGTTATGCCGCCACTTTTCCCGATATTGCCAATTACGCCAGCATCGGGTCCCACCTTATTATTTCCAATTTCAATTTCAGTTTCATCCAGACGAAAATCCGGATCGACAACCTGGGTGGCACCGCACAGGCGCCGCCACCGTCCGACCGTGTTTTGCTTACCTGTGCCGTCATTTCGGTGCAGAACAATGCCAATCTCAGTTCTGACAATTGGACTACGGTTAAAGGCGCTTTTAGTGAACTCCATCAAACGCCCCATCTTAGTTGGGGCCTGCCGGTGGGCAATAATGTGGCCTTTCTCGATAATCATGTTGAATGGCACCGGATCAATGTGTCTGACCCCGACATCATCATTCGCTCCCAAAACATCGCCGGAGTGTATTTCTGGTGGTGACGCTTCTGCTCGGTTCCAAAAATTAGAAAACCCAAATCCAACCTCCAACCTATGAAAAACAAAAAAATGCGAATCGCCGGGCTGGGCCTGATGCTGGCCGGCTTTTTAATTCCTGCCTCAGTGCAGGCATCATCCCTCACGCTGAATTTTACTTCCGCGGGAGGAACAGTCCTCGACACCAACGGGGTCGGGACGGGGTTCAGTCTGCGCATGCCGGGCACGGGCGCGGATATTACGGGCAACGACACCAATCTGCTGCTGAGTACGGGGGCAGGCCTCCTGCACATGCACACTTCGCCTGGCGCGGATTTCAATGGCCAGGTGGCGCTGGGTTCAGCCACGGTTGTCGGTTTCAATCTGTCATCCCTCGGTTTTACCGGGGGCAACGATTTTACTGCCACTGCCGTTTTTACCAATATTCCCGCCGACAAGTTGCCGGGGAACACCAACACGGATTTGGTGTTGCAACCGGACCAGCTTTGCCTGGTCGTGGGCACCGATCCGGCCAACATGGTGCGGGCCGGTTTTATCAACTTTGACGCGATTAATACCAATGCGGTGCGGGACAATGAAGGTTTTGGAGTATTGACGTCCGGGGGCTCGGATGCCTTTCCGCGCTTTTTCGGATTGGATGTGGGGACCGGAATGACCGTTCAAATCAAACGGATCGGCGGGGTGTGGAGCGTGACGGTCAACGGTCTGGACCGCATGCCCAATTCAGCCATTGATGGAACGGGAACACCGGAACCGCCCACGGTAATTGGCTTGGATGCCGCCTCCGACCTGTTTGTGGGAGTTGTAGCCCAGGACGTGTTTAATGACAGTCCGTGGACCGCCGACTTGAAATCTTTTTCCCTAAGCGTTTCCGGGAATTCTCCTCCCAGCATTGCGGTTCAGCCGCAAAAACAAATCATTGATCTGGACAATCCCGCATCGTTCTCTGTTACTGTCTCCGACAGCACCAAATCGCCCGTTTCTTACCAGTGGTGCACCAATAACATCCCGATCACCGGTGCAACCAATGGCACCCTGGCCATATCGGACGTGACCATTCCCGGCAATTATACCGTGGTCATTACCAATTCTCTCGGCAGCATCACCAGCAGCGTCGCCCCGCTTTATGTCATCCAGCCCAAGGGCAGCCTCGCGTTGAATTTCAGTTCGGCGGCCGGTGGCATCCAGGACAGTAATGGTGTGGGAACCGGCTTCCCGAGCCGGTTGTCCGGGACTGGCACCTCATTGCTGGCGAGCGATACCAATCTGGTCCTGGATACTGTCAATGGTTTGCTGAACATCACCACCACCAGCAGCGATTACAATGGCGGAAATGCCTTGAACGTAAACGAGAACCTGGGCGTGGAATTGGGGACCCTTGGATTCACCGGCCCGGAAGATTTGCAGGTAACCGCGCTCTTCCCGCAACCGTTCCCGCCCACGGCCAGTTTCGACCAGTTTGGCATCATCGTGGGACCGAGCTCACTGCAGCATACCCGCGCCGGCAGCATCACTTTCGCCGGCAAGGAACGTTACTCGGAAAACGTGCAAACCAACGGGGCGGGCGTGCCGTTCAACAACGGCGGCCAATATTTCGGCTTTGGTTTCAACAGCGCCATCCCCATGAACGTCGTCATCAGTCGCACCGCCGGCGTGTGGCACTACTACATCGACGGAGTTCCATGGGATGTCCTCACCCAACCGACGTGGATCAACGGCTCGCCGACCATGTTTGCGGGAGTGTTCGCCGAGGACGTGGTGAACAACGTCCACAAGACCATTGCAGTGGATAGTTTCCAGGCCAGGGTTTTTGACAGTCCCAAGGTAAAAAGCGCCATCGGTGGCGGCAACCTGACGCTGACCTGGAATGTTGCCGGTGCCAGTTTGCAATCGAACACCAGCCTGAATAATCCGGCCGGCTGGACCAACGTATCGGGCACCAGTCCTTATGTGATTCCCATGCCAACATCCGGTACCCGATTCTATCGGATTGGTTTGTAAGAACACATTGGGCAGGCTTGACCCCATCCAGCATGGGATTGAATAGACTTGGGGGCGGGAAAGTTCCCGCCCCCAATATTTTCATCGGGTGGCAACGGTTTTAGCGGGCGCTCGCTACAGTCTGGCATTGTGACCGTCGTTCAACATAACATCGCCGACATGAATACGGTAAAAAGAGACACCTCCGGTTTTACGGGCCTCAAATATTTGCTGGCCACCCTCATCGCCCAGACAGTTTTAAGCGGGGCAACCACCATCCGGTTTTCCCTTGCCCGCGGCGGGTCGAAAAGCAAATTCCGTTCGGCTTTGGGATTGCTCATCGTCGGGGGTCTGTTGGCCGCCCAGGGAAGACAGGTGGATATCCATGACCCGGCCATGGCCAAGGAGGGCGATACCTACTACCTCTTCAGTTCCGGGCCGGGAATCACCTTTTACAGTTCCAAGGACATGATCAATTGGAAGTTGGGGGGGCGCGTGTTCCCGGGCGATCCGTCCTGGGCGAGGGGAGTGGCCAGCCGTTTCAACGGCCATATTTGGGCGCCCGATATTATTCAGCATGACGGCAAATACTATTTGTATTATGCCGTGTCCTCACCGGCCCAAAACAGCTCGGCCATCGGTTTGACCATCAATAAAACGCTCAATCCTGATTCGCCCGACTATAAGTGGGAAGACCAGGGCATTGTGCTGCGCTCAATACCCGGCCGCGATCTTTGGAATGCCATCGATCCGAATGTCATCGTGGATGAAAGTGGCACGCCCTGGATGAGCTTTGGTTCCTTTTGGTCGGGCCTCAAGCTGGTCAAGCTGGACTCCAGCTGGAAAGCCGTGGCCGAACCGCAGGAATGGTACCCCCTGGCCAAAAGAGAGCGTTCGATATTCGTTGATGACAAAGTCCCGGGTCCGGCCGAGGTCGAAGGACCCTTTATTTTCAAAAAGGGTGATTACTATTATTTGTTTGTTTCCTGGGGCCTGTGCTGCCGCGGCAAGGACAGTACTTACAAAATGATGGTCGGGCGGTCCAAAGACCTGAACGGCACATACTGGGACAAGGAGGGCAGGAGCCTGGCCGCGGGTGGCGGGAGCCTGGTGCTGGCTGGCAACACCGCCTGGGCCGGGATGGGGGGGTGCAGCGCGTATACCTTTGACGGCAAAGATTACCTCGTTTTTCACGCTTATGAAACCGCGGATAACGGTCTGCAAAAATTGAAGATCGCCGAAATCAAATGGGATGAAAAACAGTGGCCGGTCATTGATGAAAAGGTTCTCGACGACTACAAAAGCGTTCTGGTGAAGTAAACCATTTCCCGACCGGATCGCCGCGTTTCCTCCGGCATGATCTAAAACCCGGAACCGAGCTGCCTCCGATCAATCGTAGAATATAATAATGAAAACTCCCAGACTTACAGTCCTTGAAAAAATCGGGTTCGGCGGCGGTGACGCGGCCGTGAACGTCGTCTGGTCGGCATTGGCGATCATCATCACATTTTTCTACACCGACGTGTTCATGCTGAAAGTCGAGCACATCGCGTTGTTGGGGCTTCTTCCCCGGCTGATTGATGCGTTTGCCGATGTCTTGATGGGCATGTACACGGACAGCCATACCACGCGCTGGGGCCGCTACCGCCCGTATTTCCTCGTCTTCGCCGTTCCGTTTGGGATCTCGATCATGCTGGTGTTCACGACGCCGGATCTGTCGTACAACGGCAAACTCATCTGGGCCTACGCGACGTATATCCTGATGATGCTCGTGTTCACCGCCATCGTGATCCCGTACATCTCCCTGCCCGGCGTGCTGACCGCCGACCCGCAGGAGCGGCTTTCGGCCAACGGATACCGGCTGTTCTTCGCCAAGGGCGCCTCGCTGGGGGTCAATATTTTTGTTCCGATCTTTGCGGCCAGCTATGCGGACAAATGGGGGCAGGCGCACCTCGCGAAGGGCTACCAGATTGCGATGGCGGTGATGGCGGTCGTGGCCACGCTGCTGTTCATCTTCTGTTTCTTCACGACGACCGAACGGGTGGTGCATAAGAATGACCGGAAGCCGGTATGGGACCAGATTGTCCTGCTCACCCAGAACAGCCAGTGGATGGTTCTGGCCTGGGTTTGCGTGATTGGTACGATCGGTTACGTGCTCCGCGGCTCGGTGACATTTCACTACGCAAAATATTACCTCGGCGGCGGAGCGAAGATGCTGTCCGCATTCGGCACCGTCGGCATCGTCGGCAACATCCTCGCCATGGTCGCTTCCACGTGGATCACAAAGAAGTTCTGCAAGATTCAACTTTTTCGTTGGTCCCAACTGCTCACCTTTGCGTTGAGTGTGACCATGTACCTGGTGGTGAAGCCCGGTGACATTGCGATGGCTTTCGTCCTGTTCTTCCTCATCAACTTCATCGTGGACCTGCAAGGGCCGGTGTTCTGGTCGATCATTTCGGAGGCGGTGGACTATGGTCAGGTCAGGAGCGGCAAGCGCGTCGCCGGCATGGCGTTCGGCGGCATTTCCTTTGCCCAGAAGATGGGCATGAGCCTGGCTGCTGGAATGGTCGGCTGGATGCTGGTCTTCTTCCATTACCAAGCCCCGGTGGACGGAGTGGACCAGGTGCAGAGCGCGTTCACCCTGAACGGCCTGGCGCTGCTGCTCACGGTCATTCCCGGCGTCTTCCACCTCATCATGGGGCTCTTGATGTACAAATATTTCATCACCGACAAGTACTACAACGAACAGATACGCAAGTTGGTCACCCACGAGCGCCCGGACGGCGGCACAGAGATGCCGGTCGTCTGAACCTTACCCGATATGACGACCATAAAAGTTCAGGCGGACCAGCCGGGCGCGAAGATCAATCCCGCCATGTGGGGGATATTTTTCGAGGACATCAACTTTGGCGCCGACGGCGGGCTTTATGCCGAGCTGGTCAAGAACCGTGCGTTCGAATTTCCCGATCCCCTGATGGGCTGGATCAAGGTCAGTCCCAGTCATGCGCGGGGAGAGATATCCGTTCGTGATGGCGGCCCGTTTGCGCCAACCAATTCTCACTTTGTGCGTATTCAGTCGGAAGGCACCGCGCCGTTCGGGATTTCCAACGAGGGTTTTCGGGGTATGGGCGTCCGCCGGGGCGAGGCATATCATTTTTCCGCGCAAATTCGCGGCATGACCGGTTCGCCCGTTTTGCTCGTGCAACTCTATGGCGCCGACGGCAGTTTGCTGGACTCCGTGCCGTTGGGGGGATTTTCCTTGAACTGGAAAAAATGCACGGCGACTTTGCGCCCCAACGATACCGACGCAAAGGCGCGATTGGCGCTCCTCGTGGAAGGAAAAGGCACGGTTGACCTCGCCATGGTATCGCTCTTCCCGGAAAAAACATGGAAGAACCGGCCCGGCGGCCTGCGCGCGGATATGGTGCAGCTGCTCGCCGACCTGAAGCCCGGCTTCCTGCGCTTTCCTGGCGGGTGCATCGTCGAAGGCAGCGTGTTGGAGCGGCGCTATCAGTGGAAAAACACCCTCGGTCCGGTCGAAGACCGCCAGCTGCTCATCAACCGGTGGAACTATGAATTTTTGCACCGGCCGGCGCCGGATTACTTCCAGTCGTTCGGCCTGGGCTTTTTCGAGTTCTTCCAGTTATGCGACGATATCGGTGCGGAACCGTTGCCGATCCTGAATTGCGGCATGGCCTGCCAGTTCAATTCCGGCGAGCTGGTGCCGCTGGATGAACTGGAGCCCTATATCCAGGATGCCCTCGATCTGATTGAGTTTGCCAACGGTCCGGCCGCCAGCCCCTGGGGCGCCCGGCGGACCGCCATGGGCCACCCGGAACCGTTCCATCTGAAAATGTTGGGGGTCGGGAATGAACAGTGGGGGCCTCAATACATTGAACGGCTCGCGCGTTTCGTGAAAGTGCTCAAGGAAAAACATCCTGAAATCGCCCTCGTCGCCAGTGCCGGTCCCTTGCCCGCCGATGAACGTTTTCAATTCCTGTGGCCGAAATTCCGCGAGTTGAAGATGGATATCGTGGATGAGCATTGCTACGCGCCGCCGCTCTGGTTCCTCGCCAATTCCCGTCGCTACGACCATTACGATCGTAGCGGCCCCAAGGTGTTCTTCGGGGAATACGCCGCGCAGAGCGTGGCCATGGTCAGCGTCAAAAACCGGAATAATCTCGAGTGCGCGTTGGCCGAAGCGGCCTATCTGACCGGCCTCGAACGCAATGCGGACGTCGTGCGCATGGCCTCCTACGCGCCGTTGTTTGCGCACGTCGAAGGCTGGCAATGGACGCCTAACTTGATCTGGACCGACAACCTCCGCGTCTATGGCACGCCCAACTACTACGTGCAACAACTCTTCAGCCTCAACCGTGGGGACGTGGTGCTGCCCGTGACTTTGACGGGAGTTGAACTTCCCGCCCGGCCGGGCGGACACATCGGGTTGGGCACCCATCAGACCGCTGCGGAATTCAAAGACGTGCAGGTGACGCGCGATGGCCAGACGCTGCTGAGTTCCCGCTTCACCGACGGCACGCCGGGATGGTCGGTTGAACGCGGCAATTGGTCCGTCAAAGACGGCGCGTTTCAACAGGCCGACCCGAAAGCATCGGGCCTCGTCCTGGCCGGTGAGGTTTCCTGGAGTGATTACACCCTTTCGCTCAAGGCACGGAAGCTTGCCGGCGCGGAAGGCTTTGCCGTCATGGTGCGTTATGAAGGGCCGGAAAATCACGTGGTTTGGAACCTCGGCGGCTATGAAAACAGGATTCACGGCATCCAGGCCCGTTGGGCCCAACAGGATCACCTGGTCGCGCAGGTGCCCGGCTCAATTGAGACGGGACGATGGTATGACGTGAAGATCGAACTCAAAGGCGCGAAGCTGGATTGTTATCTCGACGGGAAACTCATACAGAGCGCCGAAGTGCCGCCGCCTCAGGTCCAGCAGCTTTACGCCAGCGCGGTCCGGGATGAAAAAGCGGGCGAACTCATCCTCAAAGTGGTCAACCCGGGCGATGCCGCTGGTGAAGCCCAAATTCATCTCGACGGTTTGACGTCGGTCGCCCCCGAAGTGAAAGCCGTTACATTGGCCAGTGCCAGCCCGGGCGATGTGAATTCACTGGACCACCCGCTCGCGGTCGCTCCGGTGGAATCGATTTTTAAAATCGCCGGGCTCCGGTTCGACCATCGGTTTCCAAAACACTCAATGACGGTACTGCGCATCAAAACGCAGTGATTCCGTTGTAAAGGCGATTTATTATGCAAATGATCTTGATCCCTTGGTTCCGCCGGTTCGCCGCCGGTCAATTCAGCCTCATCATCCTGGTGGTCGGCATCCTCCCCGGTTTGCTTCAGGCCGCTCCGTCCATCTTGCGCGGCAGCCTCGGAGTTCACGATCCCTCGGCCATGATTCCGTGCAATGGTCGCTATTACGTTTTCAGCACCGGGTTCGGGATCAGCTCGAAATCGTCCGCTGATAAAACCTATTGGGTGACCGGCCCGCCGGTGTTCGCCAATTCGCCGGTCTGGACCACGAATTCCGTGCCGGGATTCGCCGGGACTTTCTGGGCGCCGGATGTCATCTACTTCAACGGCCAGTATCACCTGTACTATGCCATCTCCACCTTCGGCAGCCAGGTCTCGGCGATCGGGCTCGCCACCAATCCTACGCTCGATCCCAGCGACCCGGGCTATCTGTGGACCGACCAGGGCGCGGTCATCCAGTCCAGTTCCAGCGTCACTTATAACGCCATCGATCCGAGCGTCATGTTCGACGCCTCCAGCAATTTGTGGATGTCCTTGGGGTCCTTTTTTGGCGGCATCCGGATGATTCAGCTCGATGCGGCCACCGGTAAACGCAGCACCACCAACCTGACGGTTTACTCGGTAGCCACCGACAATGCCGCCAGCGGCGACCCGATTGAGGCCTCCTATCTTTATACTCACGGAGGTTTTTATTACCTGTTCGTCAATTGGGGCGCCTGTTGTGCCGGGGTGGACAGCACTTACAACATTCGCGTCGGTCGCAGCGCTAACATCACCGGCCCGTTTTTCGACCGCAACAACGCCAACATGGTCTTCAGCGGCGGCACGCTTTTTTTGAAGACGACCGGCAAATTTATCGGCCCGGGCCAGATCGGCATTCTCAATGAAGGTGGCGTCGAATATTTCGGCTACCATTATTACGACGGCAACGCCAATGGGGCACCCACGTATGACATCGAGCCGTTGTCCTGGACACCGGATGATTGGCCGCTGTTCACGAACGATTGGTCGGCGGCCTATCGCTTCCAGCGGGATGCCCGCGATGACAACGGCCAGTATTACGGTTTGATCCAGAACGGCGCTTACGTTCACAACGATCCCTTGCTCGGCAACGTGCTCGTGTTCAGCGGAACGAATCAGTATGTCAATCTGCCCGACGGCGTGGCCAACGGCTGCACCTTTGCCGCCGTGTTCAAATGGAATGGCGGCTTGCCCTGGCAGCGGATCCTCGACTTTGGCCGCAATACCAACAAATACGCCTTCATCACGCCGCAAGCTGCCAATGGATTGCCCCGATTCACCATCACTTCCTCGGGCAGCGCCGGTGAACGGACTCTGGACGCGCCCAATCCTTTGCCGACCAATGTCTGGACGCACGTGGCCGTGACCACGGACGGCGCGCGCGGAATTCTTTACGTCAACGGCGCGCCGGTGGCGACCAACACTTCGATGACGTTGACGCCGCCGGACTTCGCGCCCACCAATACCTGGTTCGGCCGCAGTCCTTTCACCAACGACCCCTACTTCAACGGCCAGATCGGTTCCATCCGCATTTACGGCCGGGCGCTTTCCGCGAACGAAATAGTTGCGCCGCAACCGGTGATTACCTCGCCATCCGCCGGCTCGTATTACCGCCCCGGCGACACCCTGCAGTTCACTGGTACCGCGACCGATTTTGCCGATACACCCTTGTCCGCCACCGGGCTCACCTGGACGGTTGAGTTCCGTGACGCGGGCGTCACCAACGTCGTGTTCGGTCCGCTGCCGGGAGTCGGCGGCGGAAGTTACGCCATTCCGGCCACCGGTGTGGAAGCCACCAACGGTTTTCATCGCATTGTGCTGGCGGCCGTCGACAGCCTCGGCCGTCTGGCGACCAATTTTGTGGACGTGCTGCCCAACGCGACCAGCTCGAATTGGGCGGCGTTCTATCCCTTCAACGGCGATGCCGCCGATGCCAATGGGCTGTTTGATGGCGCGCTGCAAAACGGGGCGACCACACCCGCCGACTCCATCCGCGGCCCCGTTTTGAATCTGAACAACAGTGCGTCAGAATACGTTGCCCTACCGGTTGGCGTGGGTGCCCTGCGCACGTTTGCCGCGTGGGTCAAGTGGGGCGGCGGCAATGTCTGGCAGCGCATCTTCGATTTCGGTTCAGGAACCACCAGCTATGCCATGCTCACGGCCAAGGCCAACAATGGCGCGTTGCGTTTTGAAATCACCCCCAACGGCGGTTCCGAGGCCCGGCACGTGGACGCGCCCAGCCCCCTGCCGGTGAACGTCTGGACGCACGTGGCGGTGACGCTCGATGGCCGCGAGGCGGTGATGTTTGTCAACGGCCAGGCCGTGGCCGTGAATCCCAGTATCAATCTTCTGCCGTCCGATGTGGCCGGTTCGATAAATTATTTTGGGCGCAGCCAGTTCTCTGCGGACACCAACTTCAACGGCCAGATCGATTCGGTGCAAATTAACTCGCAATCCTTGCCCATCGAACAAATCACCGCCGCCGGCATCAACCTCGCGAACAATGCGTCAGCCTTGACCCTCAGTTGGCCGGCCTGGACCAACGGGCTGGTGTTGGGCAGTTCGCCCAATCTTGGTTTCGGTTCAGCGTGGGTGCCGGTCGCCGGTGTGCTGCTTCCGACCAATGGCATCAATTTCCTGAGCCTCGCACCCACGAACAATCAGATGTTCTTCCGGCTGCAATTGCCGTGATGATTCAATCCCTGAGATGCAAAAGTGAATTTGGCCGGATGAAGGTCGTTTTTAAAAGTTGCCGCCGGTTGGTTTTGGCGCTGATCACCCTGACGGCCCTCGCGGTTCAGGCGCAATCTGCTGCTACCATCGCCATCCAGGCGAACCAGCCGGGAGCGACCATCAGTTCCAACCTGTTCGGCATTTTTTTCGAGGAGATCAACAGCGCCGGTGATGGCGGGATTTATGCGGAAATGGTGCGGAACCGCTCCTTTGAAGAGCCGGGCAACACCAATTTCTGGCAGTTCATCACGACTGGGACGGGCAGCGGGTCCTGGTTCGCCGATTCCTCGCTGCCGCTGAATGCGAGTAATCTGTATTCGGCCAGCCTGACCCTCACTTCCGGCGTCGGCAGCGTGGGAATTGCGAATAACGGTTATTGGGGAATGGATCTCCAGGCGGGCCAGACTTACGACTTGAACCTGTACGCGCGCTGTTCCGCCGGCTTTGGCGGCGCTCTCTCCGTCCGCCTGGAAAGCGCCAATGGCAGCCAGATTTATGCACTGGGCACCGTGACGGGCCTGACTACCGGCTGGCAGCATTTCTCCCTGCCGCTGGTCGCACTGGGCAGCAATGCCAACAGCCGGTTGTCCATCGCCTTCTCGCAAGTGGGGAAGGTGTGGCTTGATGTGGTTTCATTATTCCCCCGCCAGACGTTCCATAACCGCACCAATGGCCTGCGTCCTGACCTGGCCAATATGCTCACCGGGCTGCAACCCGCGTTCATGCGGTTTCCCGGCGGCAGCTGGGTCAATGGCGATTCTCTCGCCAACCTGTACAACTGGAAACGGACTATCGGGCCGGTCGGGGACCGCTGGCTGCAACATAATCTCTGGGGTTATTACGTGGACAATGGCCTTGGTTATTACGAGTACCTCCAGCTGTGCGAGGACATCGGCGCGGAATCGTTGTTCGTGATCAATTGTGGCATGGATGTCTTTTACGTCGGCGACTCGGTGCCGCTCGCTCAGATGGGGCCGTACGTGCAGGACGCGCTGGATGCCGTTGAATATGCGAATGGTCCGACCAACAGCAACTGGGGCGCATTGCGTGCCGCCGCTGGCCATCCCGCGCCGTTCAAACTGAAATACATCGAAATCGGCAACGAAAACGGCGGCTCGGCCTACAGTGACCGCTACGCGCTCTTCTACGACGCCATCAAAAGCAATTACCCCGATATCCAAATCGTGGCCAATAACTTCGGCGGCCTCCCCGCCTCCCGCCCGGTGGAGATCAGCGATGAACACTATTATGCCGATCCCGGCTTCTTCATGATCAACGCCACCCGCTATGACACGTATAGCCGTAGCGGCCCGAAAGTTTACGTGGGTGAATATGCTGTAACCGCTGGCGCCGGCAACGGCAATCTGGCCGGTGCGCTCGGCGAAGCGGCCTTCATGACCGGCATGGAACGCAACTCGGATGTCGTGACGATGGCCTCTTACGCCCCGCTCTTTGCCAACCTGAACAACAAAAACTGGAACCCGGACCTGATCTATTTTACCGGCTCGCAGGTGTATGGCACACCTTCTTATTACGTTCAGCAGATGTTTGCGCAGAATCGCGGCGACGTCGTCTTGCCCCTGGCCGTCACTTTCACCGGTGGCACGACCAACCCGCCGCCGCGTGGCGCCATTGGTCTGGGGTCGTGGAATACGTCGGTCCAATACACCAATATTGTCGTCACCAGCAACGGCGTGACGCTTTATCAAAGTGATTTCACTTCCGGCGCTCTGGGCTGGCAGGTTTTTAACGGCACCTGGGGCACCAGCGGCGGCGTTTACCAGCAGACCGCCGTTGCCACCGACTGCCGTTCGACCACCGGCAACTCCAACTGGAGCAATTACACCATCACCCTCCGTGCCCGAAAGGTCGGCGGCAGCGAGGGCTTCCTCATTTTGTTCAACTGGCTCGATGACAATAACTGGACCTGGTTCAATGTGGCCGGCTGGAACAATACGCAGACCGCCGTCGAACAAATGGTCAATGGCGCCAAAACCATCATCGGCGAGGGTGTTCCCGGTTCCGTTGTTACCGGTCAATGGTACGACATCCGCATCGTCCTCAATGGCACCCGCATCCAATGTTATCTCAACAGTGCCTTGGTCCTCGATGTGAATTATCCCGTCATCCTGCCGCTTTATGCCTCGGCCAGTTACGCCCGGGCCAGCGGCCAGGTCATTGTCAAGGCGGCGAACGTCTCCGCCAATCCGATCACCACCACCTTCAACCTGGACGGCCTTTCGTCGATTGTCCCCGTGGCCGGCCTGGAGCAGTTGACCTCCGCCAGCCCGTTGGACGAAAATTCACCCGCCTCGCCAACGAAAGTGTTTCCCGTTGCCACCAACATCACCAACGCCGGAACCAATTTTGTTTGTACGTTCCCGGCCAATTCCCTCTCCATTCTTCGATTGCAAACGCCTCCCGCATCGCCCATCTCGGTGGGCCTCGGGGTCGGGACCAACGCAAATGATACGGCTTCAATGCCCAACGGCATTCCCGTCGGTCTCAGTTCCTTTGTCACCAACACGGTTTCCGTGGATTACCGTATCGAGACGGCGGATGGCACGGTGGTGACGAATGGTACGCTGCATCTGGTTCCGGGCATTCTGGTCACAAACATTCCCTGGCCGGCCGCCCTCCTGCAGCCGGGTACGTTCTTTCGCGTTACCCTGGGCAACCCGGCCAATTCCCAGCTGGGCACGGTCACGCGTGCCTATTTTGCCACGGACTCGCTGCCGGGTGATCCGTTGAAGATCGGCCTCGCTCTCTATCCGGATGAAAAACTTGTCTATTGGACCTGGCCGGCGGCGACGCTCCAGGTGAGCACCAATGTATCGGGCCCCTGGACCGGTTCCGGCGGCGCCGTTGACCCGATTCGGATACCCGAATCCGACGCGGTGAAATTTTATCGGTTGGCGCATTAACCACTTTCAATTTCAATGACGCGCACCTCGATCGACTCCCATGCGCCGGCCCGGCCGGTGGCAGTAAAATGCCCCGGGCAAAATCAACCCGTCCCTCGTCGCATCAACAAACACATGAAGACCAGAATCATGAATTCAATCCGTCTGCTGGTTGCTTTTTTGCTGGCCGCGGCATCCGCCGCGCCGCTGAACATCCATGCCGCCCAGTCCCGGCTCACGGTAGATGTGAACCAAGCCGGGCTGGCGTTTCCGCCTACGTTGCACGGGCTGTTTTTCGAGGACATCAATTATGGGGCCGACGGCGGGCTCTACGCCGAACTGGTGCAAAACCGGTCGTTTGAAGATCGCCAACCGCTCTATGCCTGGCGGGAAGTGACCAACAGCGGGACCCGGGGCCGGCTCGCGGTCGAATCGGAATCGCCGCTCAACGCCAATAACCTTCATTTCCTCCGCCTCTATGCCGCCGATCCCGGCCGCACCGGATACGGCGCGGTCAACTCGGGTTTCGACGGCATCGCGGTGCGCGCCGGTGACAATTATCTGTTCTCGATTTACGCACGCCGCCGGGCCGGGGATTCCGCCGCCCTGCATATCGCCCTCGAAGACGGCGATGGCCGGGCTTTGGCGGCGGCCGATCTCACCGGGTTGGGCGATAGCTGGACGAAATTCGAGGCCAGCCTGGCCAGCACCGTTTCGGTCACCAATGCCCGGCTGGTCGTTTTGGCGACCCAGCCCGGAGTGGTGGATCTGGATATGGTTTCACTGTTTCCGGAAAAGACTTTCCGTGGCCGGCGCAATGGTTTGCGGGCCGACCTGGCCCAGGCGCTGGCGGACATGAAGCCGGGGTTCCTGCGCTTTCCGGGCGGCTGTATCGTCGAGGGCCGGGATTTTGGCAATATGTACCGGTGGAAGGACACCATCGGCGATGTGTCCGAACGCAAACAAAACTGGAATGTGTGGCAGGACAACCGGTCGCCGGAATACAACCAGACCTATGGACTCGGCTTCTTCGAGTATTTCCAGTTTTGCGAGGACATCGGCGCGGAACCGGTGCCCGTGGTCAACTGCGGCATGTGTTGCCAGGCACGACGGGGACCGCCGGTGCCGCTCGATCAAATCGGCCCCTACGTGCAGGATGCCCTCGACCTGGTTGAATTTGCCAATGGCCCGACCAACAGCGCCTGGGGCGCCAAACGCGCCGCGCTGGGACACCCGGCGCCGTTCAACCTCAAGTTCCTTGCCGTCGGGAACGAGCAATGGCAACAGGTTTATTTTGACCGCTATGATGTGTTCCATCGAGCTCTCAAGGCAAAATATCCGGACCTCAAAATCATCAGCAGCGCCGGGCCTTTACCCAACGACGCGCTCTGGCAGTTTGCCTGGAATAAATTCCATACGGGAACGCCCGCCGATGCCGTGGATGAACACTATTATGTACCGCCCCAATGGCTCTACCAGAATGTGGACCGGTACGACAACTATGACCGCCAGGGCCCGAAAATTTTTGTCGGCGAATTTGCCGCCCACGACGGCACGGCCCGGCGCAATAATCTGCGCGCGGCGCTGGCCGAAGCCGCTTATATGACCGGCCTGTGGAAGAATGCGGATGAAATTGTCCTGGCCTCCTACGCGCCGCTGTTCGGCAAGCTCGGCCACGACCAATGGCACCCGGATTTGATCTGGTTCGACAACTCCCGCGTGGGACTGACACCGTCGTACTACGTGCAGGCGCAATTCGCGCAAAATCGCCCGGACGTGGTCTTGCCCGTGAAGGTCGAAGCCCCCCGGACCGCGGAACGTCATGCCGGCATGATCGGGGTCGGTACTTGGAATACCCGCGCGGAATACAAGGACATCCGTGTCACCGCCCCGGACGGCCGGGTCCTGTACGCCAGTGACTTCACCAAAGGCCTGGCGGGCTGGAAAACGGCGGGCGGCGAATGGACCGTGGCGGACGGCGCCCTGCGGCAGAATGCCGGCGGCGAAAACGTCCGCGCTGTCGCGGGTGACCCAGCCTGGACGAACTACACGCTGACCGTGAAGGCGCGCAAACTGGACGGCGATGAGGGTTTCCTGGTCCTGTTCCAGACGCCGGACATCAATCACACGGTCTGGTGGAACATCGGCGGCTGGGGCAATACCGAGCATTCCTTGCAGGGTGGAAACCTGGCCGAAAATCACGTGCGCGGTTCGATCGAGACCGGCCGCTGGTACGACATCCGCATCGAATTGCAGGATGGCAACGTGAAGGCATATCTCGACGATAAATTGATCCATGAGGCGGACAACCGGCCGGTCGCAAGCTTCTACGCCGCCGCCGGTCGCGATCAACGCGCCGGGGAACTGGTCCTGCAAATGGTCAATCCGTTCTCCGAATCCATGTCGGTGACAGTGAATCTGAACGGCGCCGGCAAACTGGGAAAATCGGCCCGGGTCATCACCCTGGCAAATCCCAATCCGGACGCCGAAAATTCCGTCGGCGGCCCGGCCGCGGTAGTGCCGCAGGTCAGTGAATTCACCGGCGTCGCGCCGACCTTTACCTGCACAGTCGAACCATACTCATTGACTACATTGCGCATTCCGCAAAAGTGAGGCATCCCCCCGTTCGCATTCTGGTGGTTTTGTTTCGCAAAGTGGCGTTTGTTTCTTCGCTGCAATATTGGATATTGCAGCGGTGATTGTGCTGCGGCACGAACGTCATAACAGCATGCAAATTAAGAACTTCGTACCTGGATTGCGGCCGGCAGCATTATCCCTCCTGGTGTTGCTTTATGGACAGACGGTCAATGCCCAGATACCTTTTTTCGGCAGTTACTTTCTGCATGACCCGGGCACGATGATCAAGGATGGGAATTCATATTTCATTTACGGCGACGGCCAGGGTATCTCAGGAATTACTTCTACCGACTTGCGCAATTGGAGTGCGACCAGCCCGATTTTTCCCGGCAACCCGCCGGCATGGACGACGAACGCCGTCCCTGGCTTCACCGGTTACAACTGGGCACCGGACACCGCTTACTTCAACGGGCGATATAACCTTTATTATGTCTGTTCAATATTTGGAACCATCAATTCCGCCATCGGCCTCGTCACGTCGCCTTCGCTGGGTTCACCGGTTTGGACGGATCAGGGGAAAGTCATCCAGTCCAATCCGAATTTTGCAACAAACGCCACCACCGACCTCACCGCCTACAACTGCATTGACCCGAGCATCCTGGTGGACATCAACGGCACGGTGTGGATGTCCTTCGGTTCGTATTCGGACGGCATCCTGATCATGCAACTGGATCCGTCCACGGGCAAACGCATCGCCCCCAATTCCACGATCTACCGGGTGGCCAACAACGGCCGGGTGTTTTTCAGCAATACCGAGGAAGGTTCCTGCCTTTACCAGCACGGCGGCTACTATTATTTGTTCGTCAACTTCGGCGGCTGTTGCGCCGGCGTGAACAGCACCTACAACATTCGTGTAGGCCGCAGCGCCATTGTCACCGGGCCCTATTTCGACCGGAACGGAAGCAATATGGTCAGTGGCGGCGGCACGATGGTGCTCGAAAGCACCGCGCGCTACATCGGCCCGGGCCATCCCGCCATCATGAACGACAACGGCACCAACTGGTTCACCTACCACTATTACGACGGCAAGAACAACGGCGCGGCCACGGTGGGCATGAACCAGGTTTACTGGTCCGCCGACGGCTGGCCGGTGTTGACCAACGACTGGAGCGCATTTTATCCGCTTAGTTCCGGTGCCGGTGAGCACCTTGCTCTTTACAACGGCACGCTGCGGAACAATCCGTCGATCACCAACGAGCCGGCGCGCGGCAAGGCGCTGAATCTCGACGGGGTGACCAACTATGTTACCCTCCCGCTTTCCGTGGCCAACGCCAGCACGTTTGCCGCGTGGGTCAAATGGCGCGGCGGCGCGGACTGGCAGCGGATTTTCGATTTTGGCTCCAGCACGACCAATTACTTTTTCCTCAGCCCGCGGGCCGGCGGCGGCCTGATGCGTTTTGCCATCACGACCAATGGCACTGCGGGAGAGCAGCAGATCAACGCGCCGTCCGCGCTGCCGACCAATTCCTGGGTCCACGTTGCCGTTACATTGAACGGGGCCAGGGGAGTGCTTTATCTCGATGGCAAGCCCCTGGCCACCAACAGCGCCCTGACCATCCGCCCGTGGCAGATTCTGGCGAAGAATAATTACCTCGGCAAAAGCCAGTTTCCCGACCCGTTGTTTTCCGGCGAGATCAGTTCGTTTCGGATCTTTGGCCGGGCGTTGAGCGACGCGGAAATCCAGGACCTCGCCTGGGCCCAGCCGGCATTGGCCCACCGTTACAGTTTTACCAGCAATGCTTGGGATTCCATCGGCATGGCGCACGGCACACTGATGGGTAATGCCCTCGTGACGAATACTGCGCTCAATCTCACCGGCTCCGCCGGCGATTATGTCAATCTGCCCGGCGGTCTGGTCTCGGGCAGTTCGGCGCTGACGGTCGAATTCTGGGCCACGTTTGGCGCGAATGCCGATTGGGCGCGGGTGTTTGCTTTCGGCAACATCTTCGGCGGCAGCGGACAAAATTACGTTTCTTACAGCCCGCACACTTCCGTCGGCGGTCAGCGTTTCGGCATTTCCACGGCGGCTTCCACCGTCAATTTTGATCCTGCCGGCACGCTGGACAACCGTGCGGTCCATGTGGTCTGCATCCTGGACCCGGCCAACGGCTACTGCGCCATTTACACCAATGCCGTGCTCCAGAGTGCTGTCACCAACGCGCTGCCGGCGCTGAACGGCGTCAGCACGGCCTGGTCATTCATCGGCCGTTCGTTTTTCAGCTCCGACGGCTGGCTCAACGCAACGATCGATGAGCTGCGCATCTACGATGGCCGCCTAACGCCGGAGGAAATCGCCGCCAATGACACGTTTGGCCCCGACGCGCTCGCGTTGCCGGTCGCGCTGGTCCAATCCAATGCCGCCGCCAGCCTCACCTTTTCCTGGCCGTCGTGGGCTGCCGGCTTCGGGCTGCAAACCGCTCCCGCCCTGGGCGCCGCCTGGAACCCGGTGGTCCAGCCTCCGACTCTCCTCAGCGACCAATGGCAGCTCACCATGTCCGCGACCAACGGCCAGGGGCTTTACCGCTTGCAGCGTTGAAAACGGCATTGGTGGTCAGTTATTTGCCGAAAGCCGCGAAGGCGGGTGAAACACAAACTTGCGACACACCCGATCGGGATTATGCCTTTGACAAACTGAGTAACGATTGAGGCAGACCGCCATCCCCCTCTCCGCCGCGCAGCGGGGGAGAGGGTCGGGGAGGGTGGTGCTGATTTCACTAAAGGTAAAGAGTTTCGGCTCCGGTTCCATAAGCTCCCCTCTCCGGTCGCTTCGCGACACCCTCTCTCCGCTTGGGCAGGGAGAAGGAAACAAACCAGTTGTTTGTCGCAGGCATAATTTCACGCCCGGCTGCTCCGGCCGGTTGCTTTTGTCATTTCGAACGGTAACATCGCCGCATGAAACGGCGTTTTCTTATTCCTGCATTTGCCCTGGCCTCGTTCCTGGCGGTCCCGGCCCCGGCCGAAAATACCGCCATCATTCCCGTGCCCCGGATGACCGTTCCGACCAACTGGATGTCGATACACGAGGCCTTTGTGGCGCGTGCCAGGCAGGGTGGGGTGGATCTGTTGTTCCTGGGCGATTCCATCACCGCCGGCTGGCTCTGGGACAAAGGCGGGCTGAATGTCTGGAACAAATATTACGCGCCGCGTCACGCCGCCGAGTTCGGCATCGGCTATGACCGCATCCAGAATGTGCTCTGGCGCATCGGGCACGGCGAACTCGACGGCATCAAGCCCAAAGCCATCGTGCTGCTCATCGGAACGAACAATTGTGGCAACGAAGACGACGGCAAACCCCGGAATACCACACCCGAAATCATCGAAGGCGTGGCCACCATCGTTCGGGAACTGCGCACCCGGCTGCCGGAAAGCAAAATCCTGCTGCTCGGCATCTTCCCGCGCGGACAAACGAACGACCCGGTCCGCGTCCAACTTAAGGAGGTCAATGCTCAACTCGCGAAGCTGGCTGACGGGAAAACGGTGAAGTTCATGGACCTTGGTCCCAGGTTCTTGGGTCCCGATGGCACGCTTTCGCGGGACATCATGCCCGATCTGCTGCATCCAAATGAGAAGGGCTACCAAACCTGGGCCAACGCCATGGTTACTCCGCTCGACGAGATGCTGAAGTAGGCTGACGGCCCGCTAGCGATTGGTTAGAGCACTTACTTGCTGAAAAATATTGGTTTCCAACTATCCGCATAGATCTTTTTTTGTAACGTTTCTGCATTCACTGGTTCGATGGGTTCAATGTGCGTAAGTGTGCAGAGAAAAAGCATGAAATCATCATTCGTCTTCGCCTTCTTCTCGAAGTAAGAGAAATTCCAACTCGCTCCCATCAACAACAATGTGCGCTTGCCAGAAATCGTGTAGTAAAGCGGAACAAAGCGACTGTCCTTAGGAAAATCCCGCTGAGGGACAGAATGGTCGCTCTGCAGAGACATGACGTTATTCCCGAACAACCATGTGCCTCTGTCAAAAATAGTCGGCGGCAGAATATCTGCCCATCGGAGGTAAAGGTATGAGCGGTCCGGAAACAAATATAGATCCTCACCGGACAAGCCGCGCCCAACCGGGCCCCCGACCTTGGAATTACTATCGGAGAAATGTGCCGGTAGAAGCGCTAGCGTCTCACTCTCTGACGCAGGAGCTGAAACAGCCGGCACAACTCGCTGGACATCTTGAAGAATCCGCGCTGGCTCGCTGTCATTCGTGGAAATGGCCTGTCGGGCAATCGCAAGAACTTTGGCCTCGTCGAGAACAACAGTCTCGTTCGTGATGCTGGGTGCATGCTCGGTACTGGTACTGGACTTCGGAGCACATCCGGATACGACTGCTACAAGAGCGATGAACCATAAAATACGCATGGTGTCTTGAGAGGTCTAACAACCTAATCGTATGGAAAGATTTCCCTGCTATCGGATAATCGAGGCCTGACCGGGAAAATCCAATTGCGCCTTTCCATGGGGTAACGGCATAAGACATGGCTGCGCCCGGGTCAACCGGGAAAACTTCCGCGAGATGGCCTTGTCCCCAAAATAGATGACTTAAATCCCCTCGAAAACCCGGAGACGGCTTGGCAACATCACCAAATGCAATGCCCCCTGAGCCCAAACGGTGTTTCCTTGTCCGAAGCTTTGCGCGTAACCAGATATCGGCCGGGGACGTTTTAATCCGGAATCTGTCCGTGAAAACCCTTTCCCTGTTTTCAACTGCGTTGCTCCTGTTGCTCGCCGCCCCGGCGGCCCGCGCGGAATCGGTGCTGCATGGTTTTGTCACCGTTCGTGGTGACCAATTGATGGAGGGCGACAGGCCGTTTCGCTTCATCTCCTTCAACATCCCCAATCTGTTGATGATCGAAGACAACGTGCCGTTTACCCAAACCAATCCCTGGCGCCTGCCGGATGCATTTGAACTGACGGATGCGCTGGCCACCGTGCGTCAGATGGGCGGCAGGGTTGTGCGCGCCTATGCCATCACGGTCCAGCGCACCAATGACGCGCCCGGCACGCCGCGGCACGTCCTCGGCCCGGGCAAGTTCAACGAGCAAGCCTTCCGTTCGTTTGACCTCGCGCTCAAGATTGCCAATGAACAGGGCGTCCGACTCATCATTCCGCTCGTGGACAACTGGAGCTGGCAGGGTGGCCGGGCCGAATACGCCGGCTGGCGCGGCAAAACCAAGGACGATTTCTGGACCGACCCACAGATCATTGCCGACTTCAAGGAAACCATCCGCTTTGTCCTGACCCGCACCAATACGCTGACCGGCGTGCGCTATGCCGATGACCCGGCGGTTCTGTGCTGGGAAACCGGCAACGAACTGGCGTCGCCGCCGGCTTGGACGCGTGAAATCGCCGCGTACATCAAAAGTCTCGATACCCATCACCTGGTCATGGACGGCTTCAATGCCGCGGAACTGCGTCCGGAATCCCTGGCGTTGCCGGAAATCGACGTGGTCACGACCCATCATTATCCCAATCCGCGCCGGACGAATTCATTCGACCAGTTCATTCGTGAAAATTGGGCAAAGGCGAAAGGCAAAAAAGCTTACGTTATCGGCGAATTCGGTTTCGTGAGCACTGAGAAAATGGGGGAGACCATGCAGGCGATCCGGGACACCGGCGCAGCCGGCGGGCTGCTCTGGAGCCTGCGTTTTCGCGATCACGAGGGCGGTTTCTATTGGCACAGCGAACCGTACGGCAACAATACTTACAAGGCTTTCCACTGGCCGGGTTCAACCCTCGGCGCCGCCTATGACGAAACCAATCTGATGAACCTGGTTCGTCGAAACGCCTTCGCCATTCGTGGTGCGCTGCCGTCACCGGTTCCGATTCCCGCGCCGCCTGCCTTGCTGCCGATCACGGATGCGGCGGCGATTTCGTGGCAGGGTTCCGTGGGCGCCGCCAGTTACACGGTCGAGCGCGCACCGGGCGCGGCCGGACCCTGGGGCGTGGCCGGGCAGGGGATCGACGAGAGCTTCGTGCAATATCGCCCGCTGTTTGCCGACGAATCGGCGCCGGCCGGCGATTGGTATTATCGCGTCCGCGCGAACAATGCGACCGGCGTCTCGGAACCTTCCAACGTGGTCGGGCCGGTCAAGATCACGCACGCAACCCTGGTGGATGAGCTGGGCGATTTCTCAAAAGTCAGCGACCGGGAGGGTAAACTGGAAATTAAAACGCGTGACTGCCGCAAGGCCAAGGAAGACGCGCATCGCGCTGCCGGCAATACCGGGGACGCGCTGACTTACCGGCTGCCCACGGCAATAGAAGGTTTCCGCGTGTTTGTTTTTTTCCCCGGGGACGTCGCGGACCCGAAGTTTGCAGTCTCGGCGGATGGCAAAACGTACCGCGCCGTCACCGCTACCCGGGAAATTTACTTTGAGGGTGCCGGTGACTATAATTATTGGAAGCCGGTGCTCTACCGCGCGGAAAACCCAGGTGGCGATGAGCGGTTTCTGAAGATTGAACTGACCGGCGAAACCCAGGTCGGGCGGGTGGAAATCAGCCACGCCGCGGAACCGAAATAGGCAACGCTTCCGCATGAATTCAAACGAATTAAAGGACTTTTCACAGCGCATCAGCGATCAGTTGTTCGGCCACATCATGCCGTTCTGGTGCGGCCCGGCCCTGGACCCGGAGCAGGGCGGCTGGATGGGCTGGCTGTCCAACGATCTCAAGCCCGATCGTACGCAACCCAAGGGACTCATCATCAACTGCCGCATTCTTTGGGCGTTTTCAGCCGTGCATCAGGTCCGGCCTGAGCCCCGGTACAAACAGATGGCCGATCGCGCGCGGGATTACGTCATGAACCGGTTCTGGGACGCGCAGTTTGGCGGCGCATACTGGCGGCTGGACGACACCGGGCGCGTGCTGGACGATTCCAAAAAAATCTATGGCCAGGCGTTCTACGTCTACGCCCTGGCGGAATATCGCCGGGCTTTTGGCGCGCCGGAGACACTGGCGCGGGCCATTGACCTCTTCGGATCGATCGAGCGGCACGCGCATGACGCCGAACAAGGCGGCTATTTCGAGGTATGCCTGCGCGACTGGACGCCCGCCGGGTCCGATGCGCGGCTCAGCGACAAGGACATGAACGAGAAGAAGTCCATGAACAACCACCTGCATCTCCTGGAGGCTTACACGAATCTGTACCGGGTTTGGCAGGAACCGCGCGTCGAGCAACGGCTGCGGGAATTGATCGGCCTCTTCGAGCAGCGCATCCTCGATCCCCGTACCCTGCATCTTCATCACTTTTTTAACGAGCAATGGCGCGTGCGCTCAGATACCTATACCTTCGGTCACGACATCGAGGCCACTTGGCTGCTGTGTGAAGCTGCAGAAACGCTGGGTGATGACGATTTGCTCAAACGGGTCCAGGCCGTCGCTCTGCGCATGGCGGAGGTGGTGCTGCGGGAAGGCATTGATACCGATGGCGCGCTTCGTTACGAGGGGAAAGGCGGCAAAATCGTTGATGGCGGCAAGGAATGCTGGCCGCAAGCCGAGGCGGTGATCGGTTTTCTCAACGCTTTCCAGCTTTCCGGTGACGCGAAATTTGCCGAGGCCGCCTGGCGCGCCTGGGATTTCATCGATCAAAAACTGGTGGACCGTGCCCAGGGCGAGTGGTTCTGGCGGATCACGCCGGAAGGCGCAGTGGATCAAACCCTGCCCAAGGTCAGTGAATGGAAAGGTCCGTATCACGGGACGCGCATGTGCCTGGAAACGCTGCACCGGTTGCACGCCATTTCCGGGAAAAAGGAGCGAAATTGAAAGTTATGAACAACGTGATGAATAAAATTATTTTCTGCTGGTTGTTCTTCGCTTTGTTTTCCGTGGGAACTGCCGCTGAACTGAGCCGGGTCAGCGTCAAAGACAATCATTTTGTCACTGCCGACGGCAAAACCATCGTTTTCCGGGGACTGGACACGAGTGATCCGGACAAGCTGGAACGGAACGGGCAATGGAACAAACACTACTTTGAAGAGGCGAAGTCGTGGGGCGCCAACATCGTCCGATTTCCTGTCCATCCGGCGGCCTGGCATATCCGCGGCAAGGAGAATTACCTCAAACTGCTCGACCAGGGCGTGGCCTGGGCCAACGCGGAAGGCCTTTACGTCATCATCGACTGGCACAGCATCGGCAATTTGTACGCCGGGAAATTTTTCCCCGGCTCATCCGAGCTTTATCCGCCCAGTGTTTACAACACCACCCGGGACGAAACCTTTGATTTCTGGAAAACCATGGCCAAGCATTATCATGGGAACAACACGATCGCGTTTTTTGAGCTGTTCAATGAGCCGACCGTCAACCCCGAGCTGAAGCTGGGCGATTGCACCTGGCCACAATGGAAAGGGCTCATGGAGGAACTCATCCGGACTATCCGTGCCAGCGGTGGCACGGCCGTGCCGCTCGTTGCCGGCTTCAATTTTGGTTACGACCTGACGCCGGTGGCCGCGGCGCCCATCAACGCCGAAGGCATCGGGTACGTCGCCCATCCGTATCCCATGAAAGCCAAACAGCCCTGGGAACCCCACTGGACGGCCGATTGGGGGTTTGTTTCCGACAAATATCCCGTCATCCTGACTGAGATCGGTTTCCTGGAACCGGGGGTGCCCGGCGGTTACAACCCGATTACCGGCGACGAAAGTTATGGCGACGCCATTACGTCCTATTGTGCCAAGCACGGCATCTCCTACACCGTGTGGTGTTTCGATCCGCATTGGGGGCCCACCTTGATCAAGAACTGGGATTTCACGCCGACCCGGGCCGGCGCCTATTTCAAAAAAGCGATGCAAACAAATCAACCCTGAGGCATTTTTTAAAATGACATCGGCCGGCAAATATTTTGGACTGCGGCGGCAAGCGCAGCGCGACGCCGCTTTGGCAATCGATTTGGACTATCGAGCACACCCACGATCCAAAAGCGCTGTCGCCGCTTTGCTCTGCCAGCGCACTCCAAGACGTTGTCACATTGACGCGAGTTGGTTGCGATGTTAATTGCGCCACACCGGAACTGAATCCTACCTAAACCATGAAAAAAATCCTGCTCCTCCTCCTTTGCGTGGCCGGCGTCAGCGCGTCGGGCCAGAAATTCGATCAACTGGCCTTAACCCCGCCTATGGGCTGGAACAGTTGGAACAAGTTCGCCTGCGACGTGAACGAACGGCTCATCCGCGAAACGGCCGATGCCATGGTCATCAACGGCATGAAGGACGCCGGCTATCAATACATCAACCTTGACGACTGCTGGCACGGGGAACGGGACGCCCAGGGATTCATCCAGCCCGACCCAAAGCGGTTTCCCTCCGGCATGAAGGCCCTGGCGGATTACGTCCACAGCAAAGGCTTGAAGCTGGGCATTTATTCGGACGCCGGCTGGAAGACGTGTGGCGGCAAACCCGGCAGCCGGGGGCACGAATATCAGGACGCACAAATGTACGCGCAATGGGGTGTGGACTATCTGAAATACGACTGGTGCGATACGGAGGCTTTGAGCGCAGAAGGGGCGTATCTGACCATGCGGAACGCGCTCTTTGCCGCGGGCCGGCCGATGGTTTTCAGCATTTGCGAATGGGGCAATCAAAAACCCTGGCTGTGGGGGGCGAAGATCGGCCATCTGTGGCGGACGACCGGGGATATTTATCCCTGCTTCGATTGCACGCAAGACCATGGCACCTGGAAATCATCGGGCATCCTGCAAATCCTCGACCTGCAGCAAGGGTTGCGCGAATATGCCGGCCCTGGTCATTGGAACGATCCGGACATGCTGGAGGTCGGTAATGGCATGAGTGTCAATGAGGACCGGGCGCACTTTTCCATGTGGTGCATGCTGGCGGCCCCGTTGATTGCGGGCAACGACCTGCGGAACATACCCAAGGCGACCCTGGAGGTTCTGGCCAACAAAGACGCAATTGCCGTTGACCAGGACGCTCTCGGTATTCAGGGATGGCGATATTTTACCGATGGAGTCCTCGAAATCTGGTTCAAGCCCCTTTCAGGAGACGCCTGGGCGATGTGTGTGCTCAACCGCAGCCCGCGTGCGCAAAAGATCGTGTTCGATTGGAAAACCAAGGCGGTTGCCGATGACCTCTCAAAAAGAGAGGCCAATTTCGACACGACGACCTACAAGGTCCGCGACCTGTGGACGAAAAAAAATCTCCCCACTACGAAGGACCCCTTGGACGCCGAGATACCGGCCCACGACGTCTTGATGCTCCGGCTCGACAAAATGTAAGACGGGCATCACACACTCAAGGAGCGCGGACAGTTTTGTCCGCGCGGAGCTATTGAGGCTGGGAACACGAGG
>Ga0265338_10000978_pt1 | contig 48107 bp, 32 predicted proteins | sample 42126metaG_FD_193579 | JGI IMG/M metagenome (GOLD analysis project Ga0265338, IMG submission 193579) | Rhizosphere microbial communities from Carex aquatilis grown in University of Washington, Seatle, WA, United States - 4-21-26 metaG | ecosystem: Host-associated > Plants > Roots > Rhizosphere...
TTTTTTAATGGTGAATTATGAATGGTGAATTATGAATTGAACAGCCATTCACTAATCATCATTCAATGTCGTTTAGCCTTCGTAATCAAGATTAAAATATTGTTTTATATTGAATTATTTGAATCAATGTAGGTGAGTTAAGGGATATACAATAGAAATGACACTTATTTAATGGTGAATTATGAATGGTGAATTATGAATTGAACAGCCATTCACCAATCATCATTCAATGTTGTTTAGCCTTCGTAATCAAAATTAAAATATTGTTTTATATTGAATTATTTGAATCAATGTAGGTGAGTTAAGGAATATACAATAGAAATGACACTTATTTAATGGTGAATTATGAATTGAACAGCCATTCACCAATCATCATTCAATGTCGCTTAGACTTCGTAATCAAAATTAAAATATTGTTTTACATTGAATTATTTGAATCAATGTAGGTGAGTTAAGGAATATACAATATAGAAATGACACTTATTTTGTAGTACAATCAATAAATGATGTTTCTTAATTAAACGACATTAATTCATAATTTACCATTTACCATTCATAATTCTCCATCTACCATTCATAATTCGTCATTCCTTACAATGAAATAAGTCTTTTTATTAACAATCAAAAAACAAAAAAGCGAATTTTGCACCAAGTGTTAATTTATTTTTATATTTGCCTGCCAAATTAAATTCTAACTATACAATGAAGGGTTATAAAATAATTGTACTAGCAAAACAAGTTCCCGACACTCGAAACGTAGGGAAAGATGCAATGAAAGCAGACGGAACAGTAAACCGAGCTGCTTTATCAGCAATTTTCAATCCGGAAGATCTTAATGCACTTGAACAAGCTTTGAGTATAAAAGATCGTAATCCGGGATCAACTATCACCGTTGTAACAATGGGACCACCACGTGCTGCCGATGTTATTAGAGAAGCAATGTTTCGCGGAGCTGATGATGGAGTGTTAATTTCAGATCGTGCCTTTGCAGGTTCCGATACATTAGCTACTTCATATACAATCAGTTTAGCATTAAAGAAACTAATGCCTTTCGATATCGTTATCTGTGGACGTCAGGCTATTGATGGAGATACAGCACAAGTAGGTCCTCAAGTTGCCGAAAAACTAGGTATACCTCAAGTTACTTATGCTGAAGATGTGATTGCTGTGACTGCTAAAGATGTACAAATTAAACGTCGTTTAGAACGAGGAATTGAAATTGTTTCAGCTCCAAAACCAGTGTTAATAACTGTTCATAGTTCAGCTCCCGATTGCCGATCACGCAATGCAAAGCTTACCATGAAATACAAACATGCAAAAACAGCTTCTGAATTACAGGCTGCAAACGAAGATTACGAATCAATTCAAAAAACTCGTCCATACCTTTTAATCGATGAGTGGAGTGTTGCCAATCTTGATGCTGAACCGATGAAATTAGGTTTAAATGGATCGCCTACAAAGGTGAAGACTATTCAAAACGTTGTTCTTACTGCTAAAGATACGGTTGCATTAACTAGTTCTGATGGCGATATTGATACGTTAATGTTAGAACTTATAGAAAACCATACTATAGGTTAATAGCTTCGACTACTATTGTTTGTTTAATTGTCTAATTGTAAAATTTAAAATAGAAAATCGTGAATAGCGTATTTGTTTATTGCGAGATAGAAGACGGAATCGTTGCTGACGTTAGCCTTGAGTTATTAACTAAAGGTAAAAAACTAGCAACACAAATCGGTGGCAAACTCGAAGCTCTAGCAATAGGATCGGGTCTTGACAAAATCGGTGCACAAGTTTACCCTTATGGTGTAGATGTATTGCACGTTGCCGATGATAAACGTCTTTTCCCCTTTACTACCGTTCCTCATGCGAAGATCGTAGTAGATGTCTTTAAAAAAGAAAAACCAGAAATAGTTCTTTTTGGTGCTACATCAATTGGTCGTGATTTAGCTCCTCGTGTAGCTTCGTCATTACAATGTGGATTAACTGCCGATTGTACCAGTCTTGAGATTGGCGATCATACAGAACCAAAAGAGAAAAAAGAATACAAAGGCTTATTATATCAAATTCGTCCAGCATTTGGTGGTAATATTATTGCTACCATTGTTAACCCCGAAACGCGCCCACAAATGGCTACCGTTCGTGAAGGTGTCATGAAAAGAGAAATTCTTGACGAAAAATACAAAGGTGAACTTAAAACCATTGATATAAAAGGAATTCTTGTTGATGTTGATTTTGCAGTGAAGGTGATTGAACGTCACATGGAAAAAAGCAAGGTTAATATTAAAGGAGCATCAATCGTTGTATGCGGAGGTTACGGAGTAGGATCGAAAGATAATTTCAAACTGCTTTACGAACTTGCCGAAGTACTTGGTGGCGAAGTTGGTGGATCAAGAGCAGCTGTTGATGCTGGATATTGTGAACACGAACGTCAAATAGGTCAAACGGGAGTTACCGTTCGTCCGAAATTGTACATCGCGTGTGGAATCTCGGGAGCAGTACAACACACTGCAGGTATGGCTGAATCTTCTATGATTATTTCAATCAATACCGACCCGAAAGCACCAATCAATACGATAGCCGATTATACCATTACCGGTGAAATCAGCGAGGTGATTCCAAAGATGATAAAGTATTATAAAAAGAATTCTAAGTAAGTAAAATTAAACGATAAGGAATATGGCTAATTACTATAGCGATAATCGCAATTTACAATTTCATTTGAATCATCCGATGATGAAAAAAATCATCACTTTGAAAGAGAAAAATTTCGAAGAAAAGGATAAGTTTGATTATGCCCCTAAAGACTTTGAAGACTGTTTAGACAGTTACGATAAAGTAATGGATATTCTTGGCGATATATCTGCCAATATATTAGCTCCAAATGCTGAAGGTGTTGACCATGACGGTCCATCTATCGTTAACAACGAAGTTGTGTATGCCAAAGGAACTCAATTAGGACTTGATGCTACTCGCAAAGCAGATCTTATGGGAATGGGTTTACCTCGTCAATACGGTGGATTAAACTTCGCTGTTGTTCCATACATCATGGCTGGCGAAATCGTTGCTCGTGCCGATGCTGCTTTTTGTAACCTCTTTGGATTACAAGATTGTGCCGATACTATTCTTGAATTTGGCGACGAAGCTTTAAAGGCTCAGTTCTTACCAAGAATCTGTAAAGGTGAAACTGCTGCAATGGACTTAACAGAACCGGATGCAGGATCAGATCTTCAAGCCGTACAATTAAAAGCTCATTGGGACGAAACTAAAAAGACGTGGATATTAAATGGAGTAAAACGTTTCATTACCAATGGTGATGCACACGTATCGCTTGTATTAGCTCGTTCGGAAGAAGGAACAAACGATGCACGCGGACTTTCATTATTTATCTACGATCGTAACGATCATGCATTAACAGTGCGTCGTATCGAAAATAAATTAGGTATAAAAGGATCACCAACCTGCGAATTAGTTTTCAAGAATGCACCTGCAGTTCTTTGTGGCGATCGCAAAATGGGATTGATTAAATATGTAATGTTCTTGATGAACGGAGCTCGCTTAGGTATCGGTGCACAATCGGTAGGTATTTGCGAAGCTGCTTATCGCGAATCAATTAAATACGCTCACGAACGCGAACAATTTGGTAAACCAATTATTCAATTCCCAGCGGTATACGAAATGTTAACAAACATGAAAGCAAAAACCGACGCAGTTCGCTCATTGCTTTATGAAACATCTCGTTTTGTTGATATGTACAAATGTTACGATCATCTTTCAAACGATCGTAAATTAACATCAGAAGAACGCGACGAATCGAAAAAATACTCGAAACTTGCCGATATCTATACGCCATTGGTGAAATTATTCTCAAGCGAATATTGTAACCAATTGACTTACGATGCTATTCAAATACATGGTGGAACCGGATTCATGAAAGATTTCCCTGTAGAGCGTTTATATCGTGATGCACGTATTACATCTATCTACGAAGGAACATCACAATTACAAGTTGTAGCTGCAATTCGTGGAGTAGGGACTGGTCAGTATTTAAACAAGATCAGAGAATACGAAGCTGAACAAATCAGACCGGAATTAGAATACTTACGCGAATATCTTGCTCAATCAACAACTGAGTTCGACGAAGCTTTCAAATTGGTTAATGGTTATGCAAGTGTAGAATACATCGATTTCCATGCACGTCGCTTAGTTGAGATGGCAGGAACAATCATCATGGGTTATTTATTAATCCTCGATGCTAATCGCGATGATATCTACAAAAACTCAGCAGAAGTTTATATCAAGAAAATCAGTGCAGAGAATAAAGAACGTTTCAATTATATCAAACAATCGGATATGAAAGATCTTGGTCTTTACAAGGCACAGTTATTATCATAGTTTTTTTAGTATGATTCAAAGTAAAAGGCGAGTTTCTCTTGAGACTCGCCTTTTTTTGTGCTAATGTCAATGGGAAAAATCTCAGTCCGAAAATATCTTTCCATTGAAATGTTTGTATCTTTGTTTTAGTAATTAATAGTAACTATTATGACTACCATTACAATTAACGAAAGTAGCTTAAGTGCTAAGAAGATGTTAGAGTTTTTAAAAACTCAACCTCATGTTACATTTATTAAAGACAAAGTTCAATCTACTTAATTGAATCAAGATACTATAAATAAGATAACAAATAAGAAGACCATAGCTGCAATTAAAGAGTTTGAGAACGGCAATTTGAAAAAATATAGTTCTGTTACTTCTTTAATGGATGACATACTTAAGTAATCAAAATATAATAGCTTTATAAAACTATGACAGATTTAGAATTATATTCAAAACTTCATAATCTGAAACCATCATTTAAAGAAGAAGTTTATGATTTTGTTGATTTCCTTTTTTCAAAACAAGAGAATGAAATGGACAAAAAACAACCTCAATTTGGCTGTGCTAAAGGTCGCTTTACAATGACTCCTGATTTTGATGCTCCATTAGATGATCTTAAAGATTATATGTAATGGATATTTTATTAGATACTCATACTATTATATGGTTTTTAAATGGAGACAATCAATTATCATTAAAAGCAATAAATGAAATTGAAGACCCAAAGAATAAAAAGTATATTAGTATCGTTTCACTTTGGGAAATTGCTATTAAAATAGGATTGCAAAAATTGTCATTTGATGGAAATACAAATGAAGTAGTAGAGTTAATTAAACAATATGATTTTAATATATTACAATTAAATATAAATCATATAATTAAATATGAATCTTTAGAAATAATTCATCGTGATCCATTTGATCGAATTCTAGTAATTCAAGCTCAAGTTGATAATATGACTATTGTGACTAAAGATGAGAATATACAAAAATATTCAATTAAAACATTATGGTAAATAATCTATTTGATTCTAATACTATTCTCTTGTTTTATATCCATTAGAAAATACAGAATACTTCTTTCATTTTACAATCGCAATAACCAAAATTCAAATACCATATCCCAATGATAGATAAAACACAATTACTAGCCGATTTGCAACTCATTCGCAACCAATCGCCCCTCGTTCATAATATCACTAATTACGTGGTAATGAATAATACCGCAAATGCTTTATTAGCAATAGGAGCATCGCCGGTGATGGCACATTCGGTTGACGAAGTAGAAGAGATGATAGCAATAGCATCATCATTAGTTATTAATATAGGAACCTTGAGTCATGATTGGGTTACTGCTATGATTATAGCAGGTAAAGTGGCACATCAAAAAGGGATACCTATAATACTAGATCCTGTAGGAGCCGGAGCAACAAGTTATAGAACACAAACCTGTTTATTGCTTATAGAAGAATGTAAACCAACAATTATAAGAGGAAATGCATCCGAAATTACCGCTTTGGTGAAGAATGGCAGTAGAACAAAGGGAGTAGATAGTTTAGCATCATCCGATTCTGCATTATCTTCGGCTAAATTACTTGCTAAGCATTCGGGAGCTATTGTTGTTATAAGTGGAGCAGTTGATTATTGTACCGATGGTGAAAAGGTAGTAGAAGTTCATAATGGTTCGCCAATGATGACAAAGGTTACCGGCTTAGGTTGTACTGCAACAGCTATAATCGGAGCTTTTGCTGCAATACAAAAGAATTCGCTACTAGCTGCGGCACATGCAATGGCAGTAATGGGAATAGCAGGCGAATTGGCAGCAGCAAAAGCGAAAGGACCTGGAACAATGCAATTGAACTTCCTTGACGAATTATATACACTCTCGGAAGCTGAAATAAACAAACATCTAAAAACTAAAAACTAAAAACCCTTTGAGCGACTTTGTGAAATACCTTTGTGTTCCTTTGTGGTTAAAGTCTTTTCAACTAAAAACTAAAAACATGTTATCTGAATTAGATGTTCAATTTTCCATAATTGCGATGACATACGATGAAGCTTGATCTTAGGTTATATTTGGTTACCGATCGTACTTTATCGAAAGGGCGTTCGTTGGAGTGGATTGTAGAAGAAGCTGTAAAAGGAGGCGTAACGATGGTACAACTTCGCGAAAAGGATTGCACAACTCGTCAATTTATAGAACAAGCGAGCAAACTCAAAACCTTATTACAACCGTATAATGTATCGCTCATTATAAACGATCGATTAGATGTTGCCTTAGCTGTTGATGCCGAAGGTTTACATATTGGACAATCGGATATTCCCTACCAGATAGCTCGTAATATCTTAGGATATTCTAAAATAATAGGATTGTCGGTCGAAACAGTATTGCAAGCTAGAGAAGCAAATGCATTGGATGTCGATTATATAGGGATATCTCCTGTCTTTTCTACAACAACGAAAACAGATGTTAATGCAGCACTTGGATTAGAAGGGATACAAGAAATAGCTTCGTTTACCAAACATCCAATGGTGGGTATAGGAGGAATTTCATTGTTAAATGCAAAAGCAGTGATAGCCGCCGGAGCTCAAGGAGTATCTGTTGTCTCGGCAATTGTCTCGGCAAATGATCCGGCTATGGCTGCACGTTCTATTCGAACGCAGATAGATGAAGCATTAATAGTCTTATTGTAATAATTGCATAATTGAAACCGCGATTGAAATACTGCGTACTAGTGATTTCTAACAGACTTTTCATTATTAACGAATAAACCACTCTTATGATAAAAAAAATACTCGTTACAGCAGCAATGGTAATCTCTACTTTTATCATGCGAGCACAACAATGGAATCTTGTTTGGTCAGATGAGTTTAATACCGACAGTCTCAATACAGCCAATTGGGTGTATGAAACGGGATATGGAAATTGGGGGAACAGTGAACTCGAAAATTATACCAGTAGACCCGAAAATGTAACGGTGGCAAATGGCAATTTGATGATAATAGGCAAAGCCGAATCATATCTTGGAAGCAATTATACATCAGGACGTTTAAAGACATTGGGTAAACAAAGCTGGCAATATGGTAAAGTAGAAGCTCGTATCAAAATACCTACAGGCAAAGGAATTTGGCCTGCATTCTGGATGATGGGAACCAATATTAACTCAGTGAGTTGGCCTAATTGTGGAGAGATTGATATTATGGAACATATAAATACCGATAGTACCATCTATGGAACAATGCACTGGTATAATGGTGGAACCTCAAATTATGGTGGGAATAAACAAATACAAAACATTAACCAATATCACATCTATTCGGTTGAATGGGATTCAACAGCAATTACCTGGTTTATCGATAGTGTGCAATATTGGAAAGGTTCTGTTGCAAACAATGTAAATAATACCAATGCTTTTCACAAACCGTTCTTTATTCTTCTTAATATGGCAATTGGAGGAACATGGCCGGGTAATCCGGATAGTACAACAATTCTTCCAGTTACCATGTTTGTCGATTACGTGAGGGTATATCAAAAGTTAAATCCTCTTTCAGAGAGTTCTATCGTGAAGTATCAAAAAGAAATTAGCATTTTCCCAAATCCTACGAGAGATAGTTTTACGGTGAATTGTGGTGAACCGGCAATAATTGAATTGTATTCAACAACTGGAAACCTTTTATTACAAACGACTCAAACAGAAAGTACTACTTTGTCTATAAAGAATAAACCGGCAGGAATCTACTTTGTAAAAGTGATAACGAAAAATGGAGTCATCATCAAGCAGTTGTTGATTGAGTAGGTTAAGAATAAATACCCCGAGGGTTTTCAAAACCCTCGGGGTATTTATTCTTAACCGCGAATCCATTTATATTCTATCTATTTCACTTCCACCAATTTCTCATTCATATTTCTAAAGACGATACTATCGCCAAATGAATCAACGAGAATGGTATGATCTTTCAAAACTTTTCCGCTGAGAATCTCTTTCGATAATTGATTGAGCAATTCCTTTTGAATGGTACGTTTCACGGGTCGTGCCCCAAACTGAGGATCATAACTTTGTTCCGACAGAAACTCTAATGCTTCTTTACTAAAGGTTATAGCAATTCCAGTTGCTTCGAGTTTTTGTTGTAAAGCGTTACATTGAAGACGTACAATTTGTACAATATCTTTCATCTCAAGCGGTGTAAACATAATGGTTTCGTCAATTCTATTTAAGAATTCGGGACGCATAGTTCGTTTTAATAGTTCGAACACCTCCACCTTTGCTCTTTCCATCGATTCAACTTTATTATCGACGTTCATCGTATCAAAATATTCTTGAATAATTTGAGAGCCAAGATTCGAAGTCATAATAATAATGGTATTCTTAAAATTAGCCGTTCTACCTTTATTATCGGTAAGCTTGCCATCGTCGAGAACCTGGAGGAGAATATTGAAAACATCGGGATGAGCTTTCTCTATTTCATCAAGTAAAATAACACTATATGGTTTACGACGCACCGCTTCGGTAAGTTGACCGCCTTCATCGTATCCCACATATCCCGGAGGTGCACCAATAAGTCGTGACACCGAATGACGTTCCTGATATTCACTCATATCTATCCTTGTTAAAAGGTTTTCGTCATTAAAGAGATATTCGGCCAATGCTTTCGCCAATTCTGTCTTTCCAACACCGGTTGTACCAAGGAATATAAATGAACCAATTGGTCGTTTTGTATCTTGCAGACCAGCTCTACTGCGTCGTACAGCATCGGCAATAGCTGTTATAGCTTCATCTTGTCCAACAACCCGTTTGTGTAAATCATCTTCGAGATGGAGCAGCTTTTCGCGTTCGGTTTGTAACATCTTATTAATAGGAATACCGGTCCATCGTGAAACAATTTCGGCAATTTCATCGGCACCAACTTCTTGATTCATTAATCCGCCCGAAAGATGTTTTTCTTCAAGTTGTGTATTGAGTTCTTCTAATTCTTTTTCACAAGCTTTTATCTTACCATAGCGAAGTTCTGCAACTTTCCCATAATCGCCATCGCGTTCTGCTTGATCTGCTTCGAACTTATACGATTCTATATCGGTGTTGAGGTTTTGAATGGCATTGATAATATCGCGTTCGGCATTCCATTTCGAAAGTAAAGCATTGCGATCATCGTTTAGATTAGCCAATGTTTTGGTAATATCAGCTTCTTTCTCTTTTAAGCCTTCGCGTTTCATTGCTTCGCGTTCTATTTCTAATTGCTGAATCTTACGATTGAGTTCGTCAATAGCCTGTGGTACGGAGTTCATCTCCAATCGAAGCTTCGATGCAGCCTCGTCCATAAGGTCGATAGCTTTATCGGGCAAGAAACGTTCGGTGATATATCGATGCGAAAGATTAACCGCTGCAATAATAGCCTCATCTTTAATGTGTACCTTATGATGATTCTCGTAGCGTTCTTTTAAGCCACGAAGAATAGATATTGATTCCGGAATATCGGGTTCATCGACCAAAACGGTTTGGAAACGACGTTCAAGGGCTTTATCTTTTTCTATGTTTTTTTGATATTCGTCGAGGGTGGTGGCACCAACAACACGAAGTTCTCCACGCGAAAGAGCTGGTTTAAGAATATTTGCTGCATCCATAGCACCTTCGCCTTTACCGGCACCAACAAGCGTATGTATTTCGTCGATAAATAAGATTACCTCTCCGTTCGATTGTAATACTTCGTTAATAACCGATTTCAATCGTTCTTCAAATTCTCCTTTATATTTAGCACCGGCAATCAACGAGCCCATATCGAGTGAGAATATTTGTTTTGTTTTAAGATTTTCGGGAACATCGCCTTTCATAATTCTATTGGCAATACCTTCGGCAATGGCTGTCTTTCCCACGCCTGGTTCTCCTATTAATATAGGATTGTTCTTTGTTCTTCGCGAAAGGATTTGCAATACTCTACGTATCTCTTCGTCACGACCAATAACGGGGTCAAGCTTACCATTACGAGCCTGTTCGTTCAGATTGATAGCATAACGATTGAGAGAATTGTACGAATCTTCGGCCATTTGATTGGTAACCTTCGATCCTTTGCGTAGTTCGGCAATAGCCAGTTTCAGTTCCTTTTCATTTACTCCTTGATCTTTCAATAGCTGTGATATTGGATCTTTACATTTTAAGATACCTAATAAGATATGTTCGGCCGACACATATTCATCGCCAAATTCCTTTAGATAATTGCCTGCATCCATAAGCACCTTATTAGAATTGGGCGATAGGAACGATTGACCACCCGAAACTTTAGGATAGGAGTCTATTTGTTTATCAAGAATGGTTTGTAATGCCGGAACATTCACGTTTAGTTTCTTAAGTAAAAACGTTACAATGTTTTCAGCCTCACTAAATAATCCTTTTAGTAAATGTGCAGGTTCTATAGATTGTTGATTCTTAGAATTTGCAATCTCTACAGCTTTGTTTACTGCCTCCTGCGATTTGATGGTGAAATTATTGAAGTTCATAGATAATCAATTACGAATTACAAATTACGATTTACGTTATTGGAATAGCAAATGTGTTGCCAAGGATGGAATTGAGACAATCTGTCGCTTTATTGTAAATGGGGTATGACGAAAGTTCTGATTTCTAAAGAACTATACTGACATAATTGACAAGAGAAGGGGAATATATAGATGAGAATTGCTGTTCTAAGTTCTAATAACTATAAAAGTAATGTATAACGATGAATGTAACAAGTGAGCGAAAATCAAAAATAATTGCCTGAACCCATATTGAAATTACCCAAAGGTTTTAATGCTTCTTGAAATCCTAGATAAATAGCTACTATACCTATGATTAATCCAAGTATACATAAAAGCCATAAAATAGGAGAATGTCTTTTATGTTTTTGAAACCAATTAAATATCATATAAATTAATTCTCCTAAGCCAATAATACTTGCAATAAGCCCAAGTAAAATACCTATAATTGGAATTAAAGTTGCTGTTATAATGCCTAATACTCCAGCTATAACACCAGCAATTGCAAATCCTTTGGAAGAATCTTTAATTTTTGTATTGCCAGGTTCATTTATATTTGCAAGAGAATCAAGAGTACGAGATATTCTTACTTGATTTTTAGTCGTTTTCTTTACAATAGCTTTTACCAAATAAGCTTGTCTCGTTGATATAATTGATTTTTGAAATTGATTGAGTCCTTCTTTTTGATTGTTCCCCTTTACGATATTAGCCTCATTTTCTATTGTATTTCTATAAGGTTCAATGCCATGAGATCCTTTTGAACTTGATAGATCTTGTTCTTGATAATATATTTCTTCCTGTTTATTTGATTGAGCTGTTTGAGGAATATAATTATACCGGCTACATGATGTAAAAAGGCAGGTTAGTATTACAATGAATACTATATTAAAGGTGTAATTTCTCATTGCTTTTCGATTGAATAGTTTTTATTCTTAGGCAAAGATATTATTATTTTTAACTGAGGAATGTTTACAATTGTTTTTATCGCTGTTCAAAATGTTTTATTCAAATTAATTCATTTTACTTGTATTTGCTTTACTCTAAGATTATATTTGAATAATACAAAACGATAAGATATGGAACGTACATTACCATTCGATACATTGGCATATTCTAAGCGACTTACTGAAGTTGGATTTACTCAAAAACAAGCCGAAGTTCAAGCAGAAACACTAGCTGAAATAATAGAGCAAAATAGTACTACGAAACGTAATCTTAAAGAACTTGAGTTTCGATTAATCATTAAACTTGGAACAATTATGGCTGCAAGTATTGCAGTAATTGTAGCATTAGTAAAACTTGTGTAAACCCTTTCATAATTATCTATTCACCACCTCATTATCTATATTCACCACCCCGTCCTACCGGACACCCCTCCAAAGGAGGGGAATGCATTGAGGTTTGGTTTTACTGGGATTTATGGTTTAGCATTCATCTTTAAACTTTGTGTTTCTCTGAGTCTTTCTGTCTTTGTGGCTAAAACTATTCACCTTTCACCATTCATAATTAAAAGAAAAAGCCCCAAGGATTAAATATCCTTGGGGCTTTCACATTACATTACTTATTATTGTAATTTTGCGAGAGCAGCTTTAATTCTACCAAGAGCTTCAACTAATTTGTCATCAGAGGTAGCAAACGAGAAACGAATACATTCGGGTTGACCGAAGCCGTCGCCACTAACCGAGGCAATAGCAGCTTGGTCGAGTAGAAACAGTGCTATGTCAGACGAAGTTTTTAAAACTTTTCCATCGAACGATTTACCAAGATAATGAGTAAAGTCGGGGAATATATAGAATGCACCTTCAGGAACATTAACTTTCAAGCCTTCAATTTCTCTAAAACCTTTCACCATTAAATCGCGACGACGTTCAAAAGCGTCTTTCATCATCATGGGATATTCTAAACCGCCGTTCAAAGCAGCAACCGTTGCTTTTTGAGCAATAGAACAAGCATTTGAAGTGTATTGACCTTGTAATTTATCGCAAGCTTTAACGATCCATTTTGCAGCGGCTAAGTATCCAATTCTCCAACCGGTCATAGCATAGCTTTTAGAAACGCCATTTACAATGATCGATTGATCTTTTACTTCGGGAAACTGAGCAATACTTTCGTGTTTTTTTCCAAAGGTAATATGTTCGTAGATTTCATCCGAAAGAATGAAGATATGTTTGTTCTTCGCAAAGACATCGGCAATAGCTTTCAATTCATCTTTCGAATAAACAGTACCTGCCGGATTTGATGGAGAGCTGAAAATAAACATTTTTGTTCTTGGGGTAATAGCCTTTGCAATTTGCTCGGGAGTTACCTTGAAGTCGTTTTCAATTTTTGTAGTGATGTACACCGGTTTAGCTTCTGCCAACTTCACCATTTCGGGATATGATACCCAAAAAGGAGTAGGGATCAAAACTTCGTCACCTGGATTAAGTAAACAAAGTAAGGCGTTGGTAATCGATTGTTTAGCACCACCCGAAACAATAATTTGATCGGTAGCATAGTCAAGATTATTTTCGCGTTTAAACTTGTCGGAAATAGCTTTAAGAAGATCGTCGTATCCCGATACTGCTGTGTAGAACGAGTAGTTGTCGTCGATAGCTTTTTTAGCTGCTTCTTTAACATAATCGGGCGTATTGAAGTCGGGTTCGCCAACGCTCAAACTAATAACATTAATACCCTTTGCTTTTAATTCTCTGGCTTTTTGTGTCATTGCAAGCGTTTGTGACGCTGAGAGAGCTGCAATTCTGTTAGAAACATTTTCCATTAACTATCTTTTTTTGGTCGTTTTTATTAACGTTATTCCAAAAGCCAAAATTAGTATATTATTTCTATAGAAACAAAAAAGATGATAACCTGTGAATAAATATTATTAATTGCTGTTTTTACCGATAGTTTGCATTCCTTCTTGCAGTATTTTTGCAGCATAATAAGCTTAGAATAGAATTAGGATGGGAAATGTATCACAAATCAATAAAGACAGAAAAGACCAATTTTATGTTTTGTCTTTCCTTTGTGTTTCTTTCTGTCTTTGAGTCTTTGTGGCAAGCTAAAACAGTTAAATAAAAAAGTATGCTAAAACAAATTGAAATGAAAGAGATGATTGTGAATCATCTGGTAAAAGGTGAAGATTTGAATCATCACAAAACATTATTTGCAGGAAGAACAGCCGAATGGTTTGTTGAATCGGGATTTATTGCAGCAGCAGCAATTGTCGATCCAAAAGATATCATTTGTTTGAAAATTCATGGAATGACCTTTAACAAACCGGTAAAAGCAGGTAATATAGTTTGTTTCAGATCGAAAGTTGTATATGCTGGAAGAACAAGCTTGACATCGTTTGTGAAAGTGAGTATTATTCATACCGAAAACGAAGTAAATGATCTGGTTGACGGATTTATTACCTTTGTTCATGTTGACGAACATGGTCATCCATTGGCTCACAATTTGGAAATTATAGCAAATACCGATGAAGATAAAGCAATGCAAGAACTCGTAAAAGAGTTTAAGAAATAAGAACTGAATTTCGTTCACAATTCTCGCTTAAAAGAGTATCGTTGAATCTGTTTTTTATGTATTTTCGCAACGGTTTTTTAGAAAAGTATTAATCTTATAAATTAAAATCACATATATGGCTATCAGTGCTTTACAAAAAGAAAGGGCTAAATATCAACCCAAATTACCTAAATCGCTCCGTGGTGGTGCATTTACTTTAGTTGAAGGTGCTAAAACGCAATCGGTTGCCGATCAGGAAGCGATTGCAAAACTATTTCCGAATACTTATGGAATGCCGGTTATTTCGTTTCAAGAAGGTGGAGTTAAAGCCAGTCTTCCTGCAGTGAATGTTGGTGTTATTCTTTCGGGTGGGCAAGCACCGGGCGGTCACAACGTTATTTCAGGTATATTCGACGGATTGAAAGCTTTGAATGCAAATAGCAAACTCTTTGGTTTCCTCGGTGGACCGGGTGGTTTGGTTGATCATCAATATATTGAATTAACTGCTGATATTATCGATGCTTATCGCAATACCGGAGGATTCGATATCATTGGATCTGGACGTACCAAACTTGAAGAAACTGCTCAATACGATAAAGGAGTTGAGATTTGTAATAAACTTGGCATTAAAGCTCTTATCGTTATCGGTGGTGACGATTCTAATACAAATGCTTGCGTGCTTGCAGAATATTATCTTGAAAAGAAAACAGGTATACAAGTAATCGGTTGCCCAAAAACAATTGATGGCGATCTTAAAAACGACTGGATTGAAACATCATTCGGTTTCGATACAGCTTGTAAAGTATATAGCGAATTGATTGGTAATATAGAACGTGATGCCAACTCAGCAAAAAAATACTGGCATTTTATTAAACTTATGGGTCGCTCGGCTTCTCATATCGGTTTAGAATGTGCATTACAAACACAACCTAACATTTGTATTATCTCCGAAGAAGTAGAAGAGAAAAAACAAACCTTAGACGAAGTGGTTTCGACCATTGCTAATGCTGTTGCTAAACGTGCTGAAAAAGGCGATAACTTCGGTATAGCTCTTATTCCAGAAGGATTAGTAGAATTTATTCCTGCTATGAAGATCCTTATATCAGAATTAAACGATCTTCTTGCTCATAACGACGAATTCAATGCATTACAAGGCGACGAAGCAAAAAGCAACTATGTAATCAGCAAACTTACCAAAGAAAGTGCTGTTGTATTTGCTAGTCTTCCTGCTGCATTTGCAAAACAATTGACGTTAGATCGCGATCCACATGGTAACGTACAAGTTTCGAAAATTGAAACTGAGAAATTACTTATCGAAATGGTAGAAGCTAAATTAAAAGTGATGAAAGCTGCCGGTCAATACAAAGGTAAATTTTCGGCTCAAGGACATTTCTTCGGTTACGAAGGTCGTTGTGCTGCTCCATCGAACTTCGATGCCGATTATTGCTATTCATTAGGGTATACTGCTGCGGTACTTATTAACCAAGGTAAATCGGGATATATGTCGTCTATTCGTAATGCAGAAAAACCTGCCGATCAATGGATAGCCGGTGGTATTGCAATTACAATGATGATGAATATGGAACGTCGTCATGGTAAAATGAAACCAGTGATTCAAAAAGCACTTGTTCGCCTCGATGGTGCTCCTTTCAAAGCATTTGCCGCTCAACGCGATAAATGGGCTGTTGAAACAGACTATATCTATCCCGGACCAATCCAATATTTTGGACCGACAGAAGTTTGCGATCAACCTACTTGTACTTTGAAATTAGAAAAGGCCGGTAAATAAGAATCATTTTGTGCAAAAAAAAAGCCTGCCTTGTGCAGGTTTTTTTTTGTCGTGCATACATATAACCTAGAAGGTGCAAGTCCTTTATGGGGGTTGATGTTGCCAACTGTTAGCCCAAAGCAAGAGTGTCCGATGCGAATCGGAACCTGAAGGAAGCTGGAGGTAAAATCATGAACCGAGTATCAAGAACTTCAATTGTCGCCCATCTACGGCAACAGTTATTTTACGCTTTGTGTTTCTTGTGGCGAAGCATATCATTATTACCTTATTCTTCTTATCATCGCCACGAACGATAACCTGCATTGTTTTACTATCGTGGCGATGAAAGGTTGAATAGGAGTTAATTGATCTGCTTCGCCACAACTATCACATTGATTTAACCCCGACATTCATGTCGGGGTTATTGAAATATGCATTATCTATGATAGCAAAATTTCCGTTATTTTTATTGTGACTTTGTGAAGCCTCTTGAGGGACTATGAAATAACAAATAATAACTAAAACAATGTTATCTGAATTAGATGTTCAATTTTCTAAAATTGCGATGACTTAGTAGAAAATAATAATAATAATGACCACCAACCTTATTACCTTATTAATAAACGATAATGAATTGCTTCCCCTGTTATCTGTTTTAAGGTTGGAGTCCAAAAACTCTCGATCACTTTGTAGCTAAAAATAAAATAGGACTTTTTGACAGATCTTTATGGCTGAAATATTGGAGGGGCATGAAGAAATAATGATGGAGAACCAAGAAATGATAGCGTCTGGTCAAGAAATGATAGCGTCGAGTCAAGAAACGAGGGCGACGGTTCAAGAAATGATGGTGTAGACTGAAGAAATGACAGCTTTGAGTCAAGAAACTCACGCGTAAACTAAATCCACATACGAGGAGCATCAAGAAACTCACGCGTAAACTAAATCTACATACGAGGAGCGTCAAGAAACTCACGCGTAAACTAAATCTACATACGAGGAGCGTCAAGAAACTCACGCGTAAACTAAATCCACATACGAGGAGCATCAAGAAACTCACGTGTAAACTAAATCTACATACGAGGAGCGTCAAGAAACTCACGCGTAAACTAAATCCACATACGAAGAGCATCAAGAAACTCACGCGTGATCAAAATCAACAAACGAGGAACCTTGTGAAACAATGGCGTAACGTAAATCATCAAAAGAGATGAATGAATCAAGGTTCGTGAAGTTACAAGCAACAATGAAGAGTAGTGATGCACCATTCGAGCAAAATGATTCGACCTTGATGAGCAGTCAAGAAATGATGCCGGCGGGCGAAGAAACGTTCGAATAAACACCTTAATCGATATTGTGGAGGAATTAACGTTTGAAGGAAAATCTATTTTATTTTCATCCTACTCGATTGTTTTGACCTATCGGTATTTTTTTCTTTGACTGTTTAAAGGATTGTTACTCCTTATTTGTTTCAGCTATCTTCAACTTTTTACATAGCCAATGAGTCAGCAATGGTTGAAATAGAAGGGTAGAAAGGATAACCCACATACCTATAGGAACCAATCCATTGATGTGAACCAAACCTTTGGTCGATATAATAACTAATAGAACAGCAGGAATAGCACCTGTTTCACGAACAAAGGATATAAAAAGGAGTTCATTCAAGGTAAATCGATTTTTTCCAAAGAAAGAGAAAATTCCCAAGCAGCCGAATACCATAAAGGGTCGCAGAATGAATATAAAGATGAACGACATTAATAAACCGATATCGGCATAGTGGAACAAATCTTCTAAATGAACAAGTGCACCCAATAATACAAAGATCATAGGTTTGAAAAAGCCATCAGTAACATTGGTATAAAATTCTGCGGACGAGTCAAGATGTTCGGTAATGCTGAATAAGAGTCCGGCAATGAATGTTGCCAGAAATCCACTTCCTTCAAAAAGTATACAAAGAGAGAAAATTAGAATTGGTACAAAAATAAAAAAGACAATATCGGCATGAAACTCTTTATGATATACAATTTTCATTCGTTTAAGTAAATAGAGGGCAATGAAGCCAACAATTCCAAACAAGAGTCCAAAAAATAGCTGTTTACTTAATACGTTTAGTCCTGTAAAGGAAAAGAGCTGATGATACCAGTCGGACATGGACGATAGTTGTGGTGTTAAAACAGCAATACCAATAAACAGTAGCGTTAAAAGTGAGCCGGTTACGTCGTTCATGGCACTTTCAGAAACAACAATATCTTTTACTAAAACATTCTTGAATTTAAGATTCTTTAAAACGGGAATAATAGCTGCCGGATCGGTTGACGATAAGAGAGCCCCAAGTAATATGCCGGTAGTAATTGAAATTGTTATACCAAGCAATGCTGATACAAAGAACAAACTAAGCGTAAATAGAACGGCAGTAATCAGCACTCCGGGAAAGGCCAGCATTAGGAGTTTCCAGAAAATCTTTTTAAAATTGGAGAATTCGGTTTCGAGACCACCACCAAAGACAATCAGGGCTGCACCAAGACTGATAATTATAAAAAGCGAATTTTTATCGGAAATGATTGGAGCAAACAATGATTTTGAAACTATACCGAGAACAATTGCAACCACAAAACTGGGAAGCTTTAATTCGTGAGCTGCATACAAAGAAATAAATGCACTTATTAATAAGAAACAAATGGATAAGAACGCACCAACTATTGCAAAATCGTCTCTGGTTTTGAAATGATCTAAGAAACGAGGATATTCCATTCCACATAATGAGAGAATAATAAAACTCGCAATGACAATACTTATAGGGAGAAATTTCTTCATTATATATCTTTACATTATTACAAATATAATTAAAAAGAGCATTGCATAGACAGTGTCATTGTTAAATACCGGATATCTATTGCTGAAGTCTTAAAACGAATGACATGCATGAATTGATATTAAAATGTGATTAAAAATGATTGTTTCAACAATGATGGCACGATAACTGACGTTAAAAAAGAGGCTCTTGCCAAAATAGTATATTCTAAAACGCAGAATTATGACAATTAAAAAGATAGTTCTTGGAATCAGCATATTTTTTTGTAGTATTTCAATTCAAGCACAAAATTCATTGACTGAATACTTTAAAAATATAAGTCTTCAGATAGATACAACTATATATAATTCCTTAAAAGACACCGTACATTATCAAGGAACATCGGCAATATTGTTTAAATATTCGAAAGAACAGGAAGTATGCGATGTGAAATTATATCCAACGGGCAAGCATACAATAAAAAAAATACGCTTACTGGAGTCGGGCGATTATATGATAATAGATTCATTAATTTCATATAACAGTCTCTATTATACCTTTAAGGTACAGTTTCATCATCTATCAAAATCGTCCTTTCTTCGATTTCGATTCACTATCGTTGAAGATAGTGTAACGAAAGTGCAAGATATTTCGCTTTTACCGGTAACACAAACTTCGGTGAAATTAAATACCAAAGGTGAAGATTTATCGGTTGGCGAAGAGAAAGTTTTTGAGTTGGTAACCAATAGACCCGAAAATATAAAGCCCGTAACCGACTGGCAATCATTATTCGATATTGATTATCGGATAACTGAAAATAACGGACAGCTCTTTCTTCATCTACTAGCCTTTGCAACGGGAAATAAAACGATATCAATACCGATTCAAACCTATACGCCCTATATCAGTGGCAATAAGCTGTTGAATGAATTAATACTTATTCGCAGTTTTCAAGTTAAGACTGGAGGATTGATGTTTTTGCAAACAGATAAAACAGATATTGTGTTGGACGAAAAATCGAAAAACGAAGGCGTAGAGTTGCAATTAGATAATAATAAATTAATACAACTGAATACCGAATATCTTATTGAAGCCAAAGATGCAACAGGATCGCCGCTGATTGCAGAACTCTATACTAAATTACGATTGGCAAATAATAAGATACTCTGCATATTGCGAGTATATAATTATCATCGAAAAGCCGACGGTTATTTATATGTGAAGGATGGGAATAACTCGAAATTTATAACCAACTTCAATATCTTACCGAAAATATCGATAGATAAGATAAAAATAATGCGCAATGGCAAAGATTGGGTAGACGATGCTACCATTTATCCCGGCGAAACAATCAATCTACGCATTGAAGGACAAAGCCTCGATAAAGCACATTTCAATTTTGGAGAGTTAGTTAATCTCGCATCCGATAGTATTGTACGCAACGAAAATTTTGCCGAATACAAAGTAAAGGTGCCGATGGGTATATCGAAAAAAACGATAGATATCATGAATGGAAATCAAAGTACCGGAAAGACATTGACAATTAAAGAATATTTGAAAGCTCATACCTTAGATTATATAACGGTAGGATTTGGCGATAGGCATCGATTAGTATCGAAAATGAATGGACCGGAACTATACGATAAAACCATTCGAGATGTATTAATTAGCTTTCAAAGCGATAAAATAGATGGAGAAAACGACTTATATGGCAAACAATATATCAATATACAGGCAAAAATCTTAGGTAAGAAAGATGAGATTATTGATGAGATTACAATTGACGACTTTGCAGTCTGTCCTGATACTAAATCGCCTCGCTATCAGTTTTACGATAAAACAGATTGTAAAAATTCTGAAATAAGTCTCAATTCCAAACTCAGCAATACAACGTATAGTCTAAGCGAATGGTCGAAGATAAAGTTAACCTTTAAAAACAGTAGCGATAAATACACTCAAAATGCCCAATCTAAAACGGTGGAAATCGTATTACAAAAGCATTATAACTTCGATATAGATGTTTCGTTTCCAACCGGGTTGCTTATAAAAAAGATGAATACACCCGGTTACGGCGATTTTGGTGGAGTGAGTATGGCCGTACTCGGTCAATTCAGCTTTTATCAGAAGGATAAAATCAATCGTTTCCGACCGTATCGGATAGGTGCGGGTTTTCTAGCAATAAATGCATTCGACTTTAGTCATACAGGCACCAATGGCGATATTGGTGCGGTGCTATTAGGAACAATCAGTCCGGTTAATACCGATAGAAAATTAACCTTTTCCATTTATTTGGGAGGAGGGTATCTGTTAAATGCTAAAACATTATTCTGGCTGATTGGACCGGGCTTTAGTGTTAAGATTTAACAATATGATTGATAATGTCGGAACGTTAAAGGTGAGAACTTCTTATATTTTTATAGTTCCTTCTTATTTAATATACAATTAAACTACTTGGTATCTATTAAATTTGTAGATTAGCGATAGGTTGATAAACGTCATTTTATTATAAAAACGCAAAACATTAGAACGTAAAACAGATATCGTACAGCATGGAAATAGTTTCGTTTTCGTTTATTGATGTTTTGATTAGTACTGTTTTAGCAGCTATTATGTTTGGACTGGGGTTATCGCTCAATACTCATAGTTTTAAAGATATTATATTTAAGCCCAAAGCTTTTTTTGTTGGTCTGGGGTCGCAAATGATAGGTTTGCCAATAATAGCTTTTTTGTTGTTGTATTTCTCGACCCTTCCTGTAGTATTCAAGGTGGGAATAATGATTCTGGCTTCCTGTCCGGGTGGTACTACTTCGGGCTTTGTAACGTATTTATTTAAAGGGAATGTGGCATTATCTATTTCGTTAACAGCAATAAATAGTCTTCTGACCATATTTACCATACCTATAATTGTTAACCTTTCACTCGGATACTTTATGCATCAGCATGCCGCATTACATCTGCCGATACTTGCTTCGGTGATGCAAATTTGTGCTGTTACAATTCTTCCGGCTGTTTTGGGAATTCTGATTAGAACATACAAGTCGGACATTGCTGAGAAGGTACAAAATAAAATAAAAAATACCCTTATTATTTTGCTTGCAATTGTTTATGCTATAAAGTTTTTTGCAAGTCGGGAATATGGCGGTACAGGCATTACAGGCATCGAAGTATGGCAGATTGTTCCTTATGCATTTGCTTTTAATCTTTTGTGTTTTCTCTTTAGTATTGTCAGTGGTAAAATAACACACTTAAGCATTCGTGATGCTTTTACTATTGCCATAGAAGTCTCGCTTCATAATACAACACTGGCATTGTTGGTAGCCGGAACGTTACTTAAAAATCAAGATATGGTTAAACCTGCATTGATATATTCGATGTTCTCGTTCTGGTCGGCTATGTTGTTCGGTTTGATGACTAAATGGGTTTATAAACATAGGTTTAATTGAGGAATTATGAATTATGAATTATGAATTATGAATGGTGTGACTAATTTAACGTTATTCGTATAGCTCAATTATTGTGACTATTAAAATGTTTGTTCTCTATGTATTTATGTGTTACACTTAATACTTTGTGAACCTTCCGACCTCAAGACTTTCCAACCTTAAGACCTCTAATAAACTCCTTTATCAAAACAATATCCTTCAATGCCGGACTAATCTCAAATTTACTGTTGAGGTCTAAACAATGAATGGGTAAATCGGTTAGATTATTTATTGTATCAATATCATCGATTGTAATGCCACCGCTTAAGAAGAATGGTTTTGAGTCTTTGTATTCTTTTAATATATTCCAGTCGAATTTTTGTCCGGTTCCACCATGCGATGGGGCTTTTGTATCGAAGAGATAATAATCGCAAACCGATTCATAATGCAATAGCGTTGTGAAATCGAATAAAGTATCAATTCCAAAAGCTTTTATTACTTCAATGTTTCTTGAAGAGAATGCTTTGCAGAATTCAGGACTCTCGCTTCCGTGCAGTTGAATTGCATGCAGCCCATATTTGGTGATTTTCGATTCTATATATTCAATCGAAGCATTAACAAATACTCCTGTCTTCTTTATTGTTGTTGGAATACTATCGGTTACTTGTACGTCAAAGTCGTCGCCAACAAACCGGGGTGATTTGGCAAAGAAAATAAATCCGATATATGTTATTGGCAGTTTGCAAAGATCGACAACGTTTTGCTTGTCTCGCATTCCACATACTTTGATGTTCATCTTATTTAATTACGAATTACGAATTACGAATTACGAAGCTCTCAATAAAGATAAGTAGGATCGTTATTTTGAATTACAAAAATACATAATTTGACGAATTAAAATGATTTTAATAAACGTTACGAGAAAAGATAACCTTAGTAGATTTAATAATAGGAGAGAAACATAACCATATTATCTTATTATAATTTTAGGCTGTAGTTTAGAATAGCATTGCAAAACATCTTTCAATAATTGAATTGCTCAAAGAAATTGTAAAATCAATATAAAAAGGTTTTTGATTTAAACTCATTTAGCGTAATTCATATACTTTACAAAAGGATAACTAAATCTATTATAATAAGGTTATTGAGTTTATCTTGCTTTGACTACTAAGTCATTGCAATTTTAGAAAATTGAATATCTAATTAAGATAATTTTTAATTATTCGTTATGCGGTGAGACGTTGCGTGCAACGTCTGTACAGAAGGTTGTTTTGAAATTGGTAGTGGATTCAATGATTTTGATTCATAATAGTCTATGTTTTCAATAAACGTATCACGTTTTGTAGAGACGTTGCACGCAACGTCTCACCGCATAACTTTTCTCATTTTATGAAATGGACAAATTGTTTGAACTTCGAAAGTTGTTTTTTTGCATCTTTGAATAACAACCCATTTAATATTTCATAGTAACTTATTATTGATAAATTAAATGTTTTATATTCGAGTAAATAATCTTTGAAGTGAGCAACAACAATTGGATTCCCTCTGAAAAATTCCGATAATATATCAGTATCAATCAAAGCTTCGTGCATTATATTTGGATATTTCTATCAAAAGATAGTTCTCTTGATTTTTTCGTTATTAAGAGAAATTCTTCATAATCAGTTTTGCTTAAATCATTAAAAATGCCAGCAAACCGAATATTATTTGATTGTTTATTCTTTTCCGATTTCACTTTCCTTCTAAATGAAGAAACCAAATCATAGACTTCTTCAAGCCTATCATCAAGAATCTTATTAAGTTCAGTTTGTATCGTTTTAATGTTTAACATTTTTAATCCTTTTTACAAAGATATTAAAAACAATTACGAATATCAAATTACGAATTACGTTTCATTCGTAATTCGTAATTCGTAATTGATTTAAGCTTTGCGCAATTTCTCGTCCATTGCTTTTGCAGCTTTCTTTCCGTCGCCCATTGCAAGAATAACGGTAGCACCACCTCTTACAATATCGCCTCCGGCAAAGAGCATAGGAATGTTCGATTCCATTGTTTCGCTATCAACTTCTATGGTTCCCCATTTCGATATCTGCAAGCCTTTAACGCTTTGTTGTATGATTGGATTTGGTGACACACCAACACTCACAATAACCAGATCGACCGGTACCGTATATTCAGATCCCGGAATTGCTCTAAATGCTTTGCGACCTGATTGATCTGCTTCGCCCAATTCCATTCTTTGTACAATCATTTCTTTTACCTTGCCTTTTTCGTCGCTGTTATAGCGAACCGGATTGGTAAGACACATAAAATCGATGCCTTCTTCCTGTGCATGACGAATTTCCTCTTGACGGGCAGGCATTTCTTCCAACGACCGACGATAAACGATCATTGCATGTTCCGCACCTTGGCGTTTTGCTGTACGTACGGCATCCATTGCAGTGTTTCCACCTCCAATGATTGCTATACGTTTACCTTTCATAATCGGGGTATCAAATCCTTTACGTCCGGCACCCATTAAATTGATGCGTGTAAGATATTCGTTTGCCGAAAATACTCCGGTAAGGTTTTCGCCGGGGATATTCATAAACTTTGGTAAACCTGCTCCACTACCTACAAACACCGCTTTAAAGCCGAGTTCTTCCATTTCGTCGATAGTAATTGTTTTACCGACAATTACATTTGTTTCGAAAGTGATGCCAAGTTTTTGAAGATAGTTGATTTCATGATCGATTACATTATTAGGTAAGCGAAACTCAGGAATACCATATTTTAATACGCCGCCTATTTCGTGTAATGCTTCGAACACCGTTACATCGTAACCTCTCATTGCCATATCACCGGCAAAAGACAATCCTGCTGGACCTGAGCCGACAACTGCTACTTTAATGCCGTTTTTCGTGATTTCAGGAACTGTTTGTTCTATGTTTTCACGATCGTAATCGGCTACAAAACGTTCAAGATTGCCAATGGCAACAGGTTCTTGTTTTAGTTTAACGAGATAGAAACATTCTTTTTCGCATTGACGTTCTTGTGGGCAAACACGACCACATACTGCAGCCAATGAGCTTGTTTCTTTAATAATTTGTGCCGCACCTGCAAAGTTTCCTTGTTCAACTTGTTTTACAAAATCGGGTATCGAAATTTCTACCGGACAACCGGTTATACAGGTTGGGGTAGGGCAGTCGATACAACGTTGGGCTTCGACCAAAGCTTGTTCTTTGGTAAATCCTTGATTAACCTCTACGTTCGATTTGTTCCGAATATCGGGAGCTGTTTCGGTCATATGGTTTCGTTTGATCAGCATACGATCTTTAACGAGTTTCTTTTTTCTTAATTCTTCACGCCAGGTTTCATTGCGTCTGGCTTTACGGATGTTATCTGATTCTGACATGCTTATTCGCATTTAAACGTTTTCATTGCTTCTGTTTCCATCTCTTTGTATGCACTAAGTCGTGATAGCATTTCGTCAAATTCGACTTTATGAGCATCAAACTCAGGACCGTCAACACAAACGAATTTTGTTTCGCCACCTACACTTACCCTACAGGCTCCACACATGCCCGTTCCATCTACCATTATGGTATTCAAACTGGCAACTGTTGGAATTGAATATTTACGAGTAACTTCCGATACGGCTTTCATCATAATTGCCGGACCGATAGTTAATGCCAGATCTACTTTTTCCGAATTAATTATCTTTTCAACACCGGCTGTTATCAAACCTTTATCGCCATAGCTGCCGTCGTTTGTCATTATCAATATTTCGGTTGAAGCTTCTTTTATTTGTTCTTCAAGAATTATGAGGTCTTTACTCCGGGCTGCAAGAACCGTTATAACTCTATTACCAGCTTCTTTCATAGCTTTGATAATAGGTAACATTGGTGCTAAACCAACGCCGCCACCTGCTGCAAGCACGGTTCCGAAATTCTCGATATGAGTTGGATGTCCTAAGGGACCGACAATATCGTCAACATATTCGCCTACATTCAAATCAACCAGTTTGGACGACGAAACTCCTACTCTTTGAATAATTAATGTGATTGTTCCGGCTTCAATGTTTGAATCGACAATGGTAAGTGGAATCCTTTCCCCGTTTTTACCTACTTTTACTATAACAAAGTGACCCGCTCGTCTGTTCTTTGCAATTCGTGGTGCCTCTATTGTCAGCTGATATACATTTTCCGAAAATTGTTTTTTATCAATAATCTTGTTCATTCTTTTAAAATACTAGCATTAAAATTTGCGACAAAAGTACTGTTTATTTCTTGATTTTTTATAATAAATATGAGACGTTTTATTCCCAATTAATCTAGGTGCAAATCAAGACTTTAGCTGGTTTAAATCGATTCAGTAATTTACCTATTTTACACCCCTTGTTTACTAGGATAAAGCTTGAGGATTGAATACCAATTGTACGGGATTTACCTAACTACTATTTGAAAGAAGAATACATTACATGCCTATCGTCGTGAATATCATTAATTATTCGCAAGATAGCCGTTATTGTTATAGGTAACGTGCAGCATGTTACCTGTAGAATATTGTCTACTGTTAAACGGAATGATCAATCATAGGAAGCGAAGGAATATCATTATTCATTGCACATTGATCAATAATAAGTTTTATCTAATCGTATCTTTGAATAAGATACGATTAGATAAAAAACAATATCGTTATTCAGAGCAGGAACAAATCAAATTTCTATCGCCATGTGCATCGTTGATTCTTGATACGGTAGGCCAATATTTATTAGCTGCAGAATCGACAAAGGGGAACACCGCTTTTTGACGCGAATAAGGTCTGTCCCACGTTTCTGCCGTTACCACTAAAGAGGTATGAGGGGCATTTTTTAAGACATTATTTGTTTGAGCCATATTTCCTGCTTCAATTTCAGCTATTTCTTCACGAATAGATATCATTGAGTCGATAAACCTATTCATTTCTTTTAGCGATTCACTTTCGGTAGGTTCTACCATTAACGTATCGTGAACAGGGAATGATACTGTTGGTGCATGAAATCCATAATCCATCAATCGTTTTGCAATATCAGTAACTTCAATGCCGGCTGTTTTCTTAAATTCATGACAGTCGAGAATCATTTCGTGGGCACAACGTCCGTTTTTACCGGTATAGAGAATAGGGTAGTACGCTTTTAGATTTTCAGCAATATAGTTTGCATTAAGAATGGCCATTGCGGTTGAATGTTTCAAGCCTTTATCGCCAAGCATTTTAATATATGCATACGATATAAGTAAAACCAAAGCACTTCCGTGAGGAGCTGAAGAAACCGATACATTGTTTTCTTCCCAAACCTTTGAAGAAGGTAAGAATTGTTCTAATCCTTTGCGAACTAAAACAGGTCCTACACCCGGACCACCACCTCCATGAGGTATAGCAAAGGTTTTGTGTAAGTTAAGATGACAAACATCAGCTCCTATACTTGCAGGACTGGTGTAACCAACCTGTGCATTCATATTTGCACCATCCATGTATACCAAACCTCCATTGAGGTGTATGGCTTCAGTCATTTTTATTATGTCTTCTTCAAAAACACCATGGGTCGACGGATAGGTAATCATTACCCCGGCAAGATTTTCTTTATTATCTTGGGCTTTTTTGATTAAATCGTCAAGACTGATGTTACCTTTATCGTCGCAAGCCACGGTAATGGTTACAAAACCTGCCATAATTGCACTTGCCGGATTGGTTCCATGTGCCGACGAAGGAATAAGAATAATGTTTTTATGTGAATGACCTTGTGCTATGTGATATGCTTTGATGGTCAAAAGTCCGGCGTATTCGCCCGATGCACCTGAATTCGGTTGGAAGCTTATTCCACTAAAACCGGTGATTTTACAGAGCATTTCCGATAATTCGGTGATGATTTGTATATAACCTTGAGCCTGATCGTTTGGAACAAAGGGATGAATCCCTCCAAATTCGTCCCAGCTAAGCGGTAACATTTCTGTTGCTGCATTCAATTTCATGGTACACGATCCGAGTGGAATCATTCCGTGAACAAGCGAGAAATCTTTATTCTCTAACGTTTTTATATAACGCATCATATCTGTTTCGCTGCGATATGCATTAAATACTTCTGCTTGGAGGAATTGGCTGCTGCGTTTGAACGATGAGGCAAAACCTATCTTTGTTGTATATGAAGCTTTAGGAACTTGTACGGCTTTTGCTTCGGCAAAGATAGAAAGCAATACTTGTATGTCGGCTAAAGAGCTCGTTTCGTCAAGACTGATTGTTATGAACGATGTTCCATAATTTAGGTTGACAGATTTAGCGAGTGCAATTTTACGAATTGTAGCAATTGCATCAGTTGATAGAGCAAGGGTATCGAAATAATTTTTATTATCTAAAGTATATCCTAATGCTTTTAAACCATCAGCAAGCGTTGCAGTTAGGTTTGCAATGGTATTTGCAATCGACTCAAGACCTTCTTTGCCATGATATACAGCATACATTCCCGACATATTTGCCAATAATGCTTGCGAAGTACAAATGTTAGATGTTGCTTTTTCGCGTTTTATATGTTGTTCTCTTGTTTGTAATGCCATACGTAAGGCAGGATTACCCGATGCATCGATAGACATTCCTATTATACGTCCCGGAATCTTACGGGTGAAATCGTTTGACGATGCAAAGAATCCTGCATGAGGACCTCCGTATCCCATTGGTAAACCGAAACGTTGCATTGAACCGACTACAACATCGGCACCCCATTCTCCGGGAGGAGTTAAAAGGGTTAGACTTAATAAATCGGCAGCTACACATACGGTTGCTCCGTTACTATGGAGTGTTTCGGTAAATGTTTTGTAATCGTTTATTTCACCTTTAGCATCAGGATATTGAATGAGTGCTCCAAAGAGTTTTTCTGATGGAACAAGTTCTTTCCAATTGCCTGTTACAATTTCAATTCCTAATGCTTTGGCACGGACTTTAACAACATTGGTTGTTTGAGTAAATACCTGTTCATCGATAAAAAATTGATTAGCACCGGCTGTAGTTTTTTGTTTATTGCGATTATTGAAAAACATAATCATAGCTTCGGCTGCAGCAGTTCCTTCATCAAGAAGCGATGCATTAGAAATAGCCATACCAGTCAAATCGGTCACGACTGTTTGATAGTTTAAAAGAGCTTCCAAACGTCCTTGCGAAATTTCAGCTTGATAGGGAGTATATGATGTGTACCAACCGGCATTTTCAAACATATTGCGTTTTATCACCGAAGGCGTTATGGTACCATAGTATCCTTGACCTATGTATGTTTTAAACAGTTTGTTCTTAGCTCCTATTGTTTTTATCAATTGAAGATATTCGAATTCGCTTATAGCTTCCCCTATTCCAATTTCCCCCTTATTGGTAATGGCTGAAGGAATAACTTGCGATAATAATTCATCAATCGACGTGCACGATACACTTTCAAGGAGCGTATCTATATCGTTATGTAACGAACCAACATGTTTGCTTACAAAGGTTTGACCTGACATTCTTAACGTAATTAAATTATTTTCAATTATTTCATTTTACAAGTTCAAAGATATACTTTATCTTTACTTCGTTATTTCAAACATTTCAAGATTTATGAACAAACTATTAGTCTTATTCCTCGTTTTTTTATCTTTTTCAAAGTTAATGTCGGGGCAGGATACACTTATTACAACCGAAGGTGATCGTCTCCTTATAAAAGACTTTAAACAAGCGGGGAACGAATGTTTTTATCTAAATAGTAAAGGCTCTGAAAAGGAAATTGACATAGATGATGTTTTTTCTTTGCGTGATTCATTGGGTAAGGAAACCATTTATTACAAGCAAGATACGATAAAAGGGTTTTATGATACCCAAGATGAAATGAAACAATATATTGAAGGTATGTTGGCTGCCAAAAAAGAATATAAATCGCCTTTAACAACACGATTGGGTGCAGGTATTGCATTTACCGGTGCCATTGTTTCAGTAACGTTATTCCCCGGTTTTTTGTTTTGGACTCCATTAATTCCTGTAGGTTATACTGCTATTGTGTTAAAGTCGAGACCTGAGGTTGTGAAAATAACACAATCGATTCCCGAACCTTTACGAACAGAAAAATATATTACCGGATATGTTACTCAAGTAAAAAAGAAACGGGTTAATAATGCAATAATGGGTTCTATTGCAGGCTTAGTTACCGGTTGGGTTGTATTCTTTGCAATTAATTCAATTAAATAAATAATTGTTATATACATTCTTTTCGTAAAAGGTATACATAAATTGTTTTCGTTTTGCCCCTGTATTGCCTTGATTGAAACAATATCATCACTATTTACAGATACGTTTCAGATGAGACGTTGCACGTAACGTCTCATCCTCTATCATCCTCCTAATTTCATTAATATGAAAACTGTATTCAAATCGTAAAACTATTGTTAGAAATTTGTTATACGTTTCACTAATCTGCTGTTTTCTCGCTTTCAATAACCTAAAGGAAAGTGATGAAGAAACATGCATTTATCTCGACTGCTTTTAACGGTAAGAGGAAGAACCACCCCGTCCTGCCGGACACCCCTCCAAAGGAGGGGAATTGAAGAAACAGATGTTTAGATAATGCATATTTCAATAACCCCGACATTCATGTTGGGGGTTCATCAATGTGATAGTTGTGGCGAAGCAGATCAATTAATTACTATTCAACCTTTCATCGCCACGATAGTAAAACAATGCAGGTTATCGTTCGTGGCGATGATAAGAAGAATAAGAAAATAATGATATGCTTCGCCACAAGAAACACGTTATATTCTACCCCGACATGAACAGACTGTGTGAAAACTAATAAATATTATAATTTTTTCTTATTATCTTGTTCCTTATCCTCTGACAGGGTTTACAACCACTGTCAGGGATTTGGCGTCGTTTTTACTTTGATTTTTCGTGAACAATGCATCCATCTTAACCCTGACAGAGGTTTTAGACCCTGTCAGGGTTAAGATGGTCGTAAACACTAACATAACGTTTATTTAAATGTCATTTTCACACAGTCTGTGAATGTCGGGGTTATTGAAAAACAATCGGTAATGTAAAGGTTTACCGAATAAATAAGATATTATTAACTCACAACCATCGGTAAGGACTTTGACTTTCATTTTAAATTTTAGTTCTATAGTATTCATCGCAATTTTTTAAAATTGAACGACTAATTAAGATAACTTTATTATATGTTAAAGTGATATAGGCATTAATAACAATTGGATATTGAACCCTATTCAGGGTTCGGAATCGTTGTCACAATTCTACCACGGGTTTCACCCGTGGCTAATCACATTTAATCCTTTCAGGATTTTGCTTTCTCAACAACGAAGTGGTTTAATTTTTGATGAGGACTTTAATTAATACAACTGATTACCTGACCTTGGATAGGTTATCGAAAGAGACGTTTCGTGCAACGTATCTACAAAGCGGACTACGCATAAAACAGAAAACCCCCGTCTATCGGAATAGACGGGGGTTTTGTTTATGATGTTTAGGTGATTATGGTTTTGGTAATAAAACTTTTCTTGAAAGTTTGTATTTACCTTTATCCATACCTATAAGTTTAACTTCTATTTTATCGCCAACAGCTAGAACTTCTTCTACTTTATCAAGTCTTCTCCATTCCAATTCAGAAATGTGACATAGACCGTCGATACCGGGAAGGAATTCAACAAACGCACCAAATGGTTGGATGTTTTTAACTACTCCGGTAAAGTTAGCTCCAATTTCAGGTTCTGTTGTTAAAGCTTTGATGAACGATATTGCTAAATCGATGCTTGCTGCATTACTTCCGCAAATTTCAACTTCACCTTGATTACCGATTTCTTTAATGGTAATGATTGTATCAGAACGTTTTTGTAAATCTTGAATAACTTTTCCACCAGAACCGATAACAGCTCCGATTTGATCTTTTTCAATATACAATTTAACGATTCTTGGCGTGTGAGGTTTGTAATCTTCACGTGGTGCAGGAAGGGTAGATAAGATTTTATCCATTATATGAAGACGACCTTTTTTCGCTTGTTCCAATGCTAAACGCAATGTCTCGAACGAAAGTCCGTCAACTTTGATATCCATTTGAGTTGCAGTGATACCTTTTGTAGTACCGCACACCTTAAAGTCCATATCGCCTAGATGATCTTCTTCTCCTAATATATCAGAAAGAATTGCGAAACGATTTGTTTTATTACAAGAAATCATTCCCATTGCAATACCGGTTACGGGACGTTCTATTTTAACACCTGCATCCATAAGAGCTAATGAACCTGCACAAACTGTTGCCATTGACGACGAACCGTTTGATTCTAAAATATCAGATACAACACGAACAACATAAGGATTTACGTCGGCTCCGGGTATCATTCTTTTTAATGCACGGTGAGCTAAGTTTCCATGTCCGATTTCTCTGCGGCTTAAACCTCTGGGAGATTTTGCTTCGCCGGTTGCAAACGGAGGGAAGTTATAATGAAGTAAGAAACGTTCTGTTCCGCGGAATAATACATCGTCGATGATTTTTTCGTCCAACTTGGTACCTAAAGTAACCGAAGTTAGCGATTGTGTTTCACCTCTGGTAAAGATAGCCGAACCATGAGCAGCAGGTAGATAATCTACTTCACTCCAAATAGGGCGGATTTCTTCAGTTCCACGTCCATCAAGACGTTTTCTTGTATCTAATACATAATTTCTAACGGCATGTTTTTCTTCATCGTGGAAGAATAAGTCAACAAGTTTTAGATTGAATGTATGTCCTTCTTCAAGACTTTCGATAAAGAGTTTTTTTACCGCTTTGAAAGCTTCGCTGCGTAAATCTTTATTAGTGATGCCTTGGTTAACAACAGCATAAAGTTTATCGTAGCAGAATTCATGAACTTTTTGTTGAAGAACGTCGTCGCTTAAGAAATCGTCGTAAGTACGGGTAACTGTTTTGCATGCCATTACTTTTAATTCATCTAAAACTTGACATTGTTGTTTAATAGCTTCTTGAGCAACTTTAATTGCTTCGAGCATTTCTTCTTCCGAAACCTCACTCATTTCGCCTTCTACCATCATAATGTTTTCTTTGGTAGCAGCAACGATAATGTCCATATCAGCAACGTCAAGATCGGATGCAAATGGATTAACAACAAATTTGCCGTCAACTCTAGCAACTCTAACTTCCGAAACAGGTCCGTTAAAAGGAATATCACTTACAGCAAGGGCAGCACTAGCTGCTAAACAAGCAAGAGCATCAGGAAGAATTTCTACATCAGCAGAGATAAGGTTGATTGTAACAAAAACTTCAGCATGATAATTATCAGGAAATAATGGACGTAATGCACGATCCACAAGACGAGAAATTAATATTTCATAATCGCTGGCTCTGCCTTCTCTTTTTAAGAATCCACCGGGGAAACGACCTGCAGCTGCAAACTTTTCTTTATATTCAACTGTTAGCGGCATAAAATCAACATCAGGTTTGATTTCTTTTGCAGCACAAACAGTAGCTAATAACATGGTGTTGCCCATCTTTACGACAACTGAACCGTCTGCTTGTTTTGCAAGTTTGCCCGATTCGATTTCGATAGTGCGACCGTCACCTAAGTCTATTGTTTTTGTAAGTAAGTTATACATGTGATTGAACTTTTGTTTTTTTTGCTAAAAATGGTATAAAACGATAGAAGGCAATCACGTAAATTGCCTTCTATCTCTATTTTTTGAAAGAATTTATTTTCTTAATTCCAAGTCTTTAATGATACTTCTGTAACGAGAAATGTCATTATCTTTTAAGTAATCAAGAAGACTTCTTCTTTTTCCTACCAATTTAATCAATGCTCTTTGGGTTACAAAATCCTTTTTGTTTACCTTTAAAAGACCTGTAAGATGATTAATTCGTGTTGTGAATAATGCGATTTGTGATTCACTTAATCCACTGTTTGTTGCTGATTTGCCGTACTTTTCGAAAATAGACAGTTTTTGTTCTTTGGTCAAATACATAATGTCCGCTTAGTTTTAAATATATTCTTTTTCTTTCAATTTTTGACTGGCAAAGATACTTAATTATAAATAACGTTTGCAAATATATTTACTGTTTTTTTATTCTTAATTTCATAATTCACCATTCACCATTCATAATTCACCATTCATAATTCATAATTCACCATTTTTATCGGAGTAATAACACATTTCCAAAGTTCTTTTTCTTTTCTCCAATACTTGACGGTTGACCTTCCCAACGACTACCATCCAAAAATGTTGCTTCAACTTTCCAAATGTAGGTGTCAAGTTTTAATATATCGCCATTGCTGATTCCTGTCCAACCCTCGGCCGGAGAGCCATTAAGCAGTTTGTCGGAAAACCAGATAAGGTTTCCCCAACTATCGTATATTGTTAATTTGTATGTTTTGAGATTATATCCTTTGGGTTTAAAGACTGATAGCTCTGTTGATGGACTTCCAGGTACGAACGAATTAGGTATGAATAAACCTTCTTCAATAGCAACAAATATTGTTTGAATGATCGAATCAATGCAATAGTTATTAATCGATTTTAATAGTATGGGATGATATCCATAGCTGAATCTTTGAGTAATGACAGAATCGTGCGAATATGAAGAAGCACTTTGTGTTTCAATTGGACTATCGTCGGTAAAGAAATTCCAAATAAAATAATTGAATGGAATTGTTTCGGTTGTCGATCCTTCATTTATTACCGGCTGATCGGTTTTATTGGTAAAACGTACTTTCATGGTATTTCCTCCCATTTCTTCCCATATAAATTTTGGTTTGGAGTGTGGTGCTATTTTAACAATCAAGCTATTTTCAGTTTTACAAAATCCATTGTCGTCGATTACACTTATCGTGTCAATTTCAGATACTAACCAGTCGATTTGATGATATGTTTTTATTTCATCACTCTTAGGAGCATACATTCGATTGTTTCCGGTGATCTTCCAGGTAAAACGATCTGATGTGTCTTTGGTTTCGATGGTATAGGGTTCACGTAAGGTATGTTCGCAGATTAAACTATCACCTTTAATCGTCACTTCAGGCTTTTCTTTTACCGTTAAATATAACGTAATCGCACTATCACAGCCTAAAACATTAGTTTTATGGAAAGTGTACGTTCCTCCTTTTGTGTAGTTTTTCCCATTAAACGAATAATGTTCGTCATCACAAATTGTAGCATGTAATGTTGAAAAGCTAGGATTGACTACCGTAAGATTTAAAGCTACGGTACTATCGCATCCTGCAGCATTGCTTGTGTGATAGTAATAGATGCCGGTACTTGAATAATTATTTTCATTGAACGAATAACTATCACCCTGACAAATGCTTGCTGTAATCGTAGAGCTCGTTGGACTTTTAATATGTAACACTAACGTTGCAATACTATCACAGCCATTAGCATTGACAAGAGATGAAAAATAGGTACCTGCGGTTGTATAAGTATTTCCGTTAAACGAATATCCTGCCCCTTGGCAAATACTAGCTACGGTTGTTGAGCTTGAATGATTCTTAATACTTAACACCAATATTGCTGTACTATCGCAACCATCGGCATTAGCAAGCGTGCTGGAATAAGTTCCGGCAGTAGTATATGTTTTGCCATTAAACGAATAATCTGTCCCTTGACAAATACTAGCAGAGGTTGTAGAATTTGATGGACTCTTAATACTTAAAACCAACGTAGCCGTACTATCGCAACCTGCTGCATTGACCAGTGTATCGGAATAGGTACCTGCGGTGGTATATGTTTTTCCATTGAACGAATAGCTTGCCCCTTGACAAATACTAGCTGTGGTTGTCGACTTTGAAGGACTTTTAATGCTTAACACCAACGTAGCCGTACTATCGCAACCTACTGCATTGGCCAGTGTATCGGAATAGGTACCTGCGGTGGTATATGTTTTTCCATTGAACGAATAGCTTGCCCCTTGACAAACACTAGCTGTGGTTGTCGACTTTGAAGGACTTTTAATGCTTAACACCAACGTAGCCGTACTATCGCAGCCTACTGTATTGACCAGTGTATCGGAATAGGTGCCTGCAGTGGTGTATGTTTTTCCATTGAACGAATAGCTTGCCCCTTGGCAAATACTAGCTGTGGTTGTCGACTTTGTAGGACTTTTAATGCTTAACACCAACGTAGCCGTACTATCGCAACCTGCTGCATTGACCAGTGTATCGGAATAGGTGCCTGCAGTGGTGTATGTTTTTCCATTGAACGAATAGCTTGCCCCTTGGCAAATACTGGCTGTGGTTGTTGACTTTGTAGGACTTTTAATGCTTAACACCAACGTAGCCGTACTATCGCAACCTGCTGCATTGACCAGTGTATCGGAATAGGTACCTGCGGTAGTATATGTTTTTCCATTGAATGAATAGCTTGCCCCTTGGCAAATACTAGCAGTGGTTGTCGACTTTGTAGGACTTTTAATGCTTAACACCAACGTAGCTGTACTATCGCAACCTGCTGCATTGACCAGCGTATCAGAATAGATACCAGCGGCAGTATATGTTTTGCCATTAAACGAATAGCTAGTCCCTTGACAAATACTCGCAGTGGTTGATGAGCTTGAAGATTGATTAACGGTAACGGTTACAGATGTTGTATTACTACAGCCATTTGAATCGGTACCTGTAACTGAATAGGTTCGAGTAACTGTTGGTGTAAATGCTACATTGTTTGTAATACCACCATCCCAATAATAGCTGTTAGCTCCTTGTCCATTTAATTGCGTTGAAGTTCCTTTACACAGCGATTGAGACGTTGCAGTAACTGAAGGCAAAGGAATGATGGTAACAGCAATTTTGGCTCGGTTACTTTCACAACCATCAACGGTTTGCGAGACATAATAGCTTGAATCAATACCGGTAGATGGAATAGGGGCTGTAGTGCTTCCTGTTCCACCGGTTGCAGAAGTGTACCATAGCAAGTCCTGTCCAGTTGCAGTGAGTGACCCTGCATAAGAAGCATTACAAAAACTATTGTTTACAACAGTTGGAGCTACAGTTGCTTTGTGGGTTACTTTGACCACATTCGAAATTTGCGAAATAACAATATGGATATCATCGAGAAAATTTCCTTCAGTTAAATTTCCTGAACCTGAAGATAAGGCTTCGAACGAAAATTGATACAAACCATCAGGTAGAGTAATAGCAGTCGATCCGCTATATGTTTTCCATGCAGTATTATCGGTTGAAACCTTTTGAAGTGTTACCAGCTTTTTTAAACCATCTGCTGAATAAATATTTAATTCTGCCATATCAGGTCCTAATGAACTTCTTCCTCTATGTTGAAATGACCAATGGAGTATTTCTCCCTTTATTAGATTTACATTCTGATAAAGTCGCGATAACATTGTTGCATTCAATTCTGCATGTTGGTTTCCTTTGGCTGCCGTAACACCCATAAAATTATTACCCCATATCTCAATTAAATTATCGGTTGCTGTTGTATGCCATCCTGTAACTAACGATGCATCGAATAGCTGCCAGTTTGAACCGATAATTGTGGGTGTTTCGGGTGCTTCAAAGCTTGTATTGACAAGATAGATTCCATTAGAGTCTGTTTCCAAACGTCTAAACCATCTGTCCGCATGTATAGAATCGGGTTGATATATTGTGTCGGTAGCCCCTGGGATTGCACTCCATATTAAAGAGTCATCGGAGTATTGCCATTGATAATACATACCTCCATTATAAGCATTCGATGCCGGTTGTATTTGATTGATTACTGCGGGTAATTGTCCTTCACAAACAGTACTGTTATATCCGATAATGCCGTGTGTAGATTTTATAACGATAATAACGTCTATTTCTGAACGGGGGCTTTCACAGCCGTTTAATACTTGGGAAACATAATATTTTGTAGTGTCAATTGTTGCCGTTGACGGAGTAGGAGCAATTGAAGAACCGGTACCTCCTGAGGCCGAAGTATACCATAATAAGCTGTTTTTAGAATTTACGGCAGTGTTAAGCGATAATGCCGAAGCATTTTTATAATAGAGCACAGGCGTTGTAACTGAGGGTGCACCAACTTGATTTATCCCAATATTTATTGTATCTTGATTAGAGCAGAATCCCTGAGTTACGGTAACAATATAATAACCCGCATTTGAAACGGCTATGGTCTGACTTGTTGAACCGTCATTCCATAAATATGCATCCATACCGGCACCTGCATCAATAACGGTTGATGTTCCGGAACATATTGTTATATCGGCACCAAGGTTAACAGTAGGTAGTGCTATAGTCGTAACAGTAATAGTATCAATAGCAGAACAATTATTTTGGGTAACGGTGACGATATAATTACCCGAACTACCGGTAGTAATTGTTTGCGATGTAGCTCCTGTACTCCAAAGATAGCTGTCCATTCCTGTTCCTGCATTTAGTATAATACTATTTCCCAGACATGTTGAGCTGTCTTTAAGGTTAGGGTCAGGGAGATTATCTACAATAACCGTAACCGTATCGGTAATTGTTGTGAGGGTTGAAAATGCTATATCATCAAGAGCAAAGTCATTTCCTCCCGTACTGCTATTCCTATCATAGATCCTTATATCAGCAGATGTAGACGTACCCGAATTCCATGTTGCATTAAAAGGTTGCCATAAGCCAACGGTTGAACCTACTGTATCGGGTGTGCCGATTAACGTGCCGTTTATCTTAAATTGAACAATAGGCGGATTCCCAGGATGTGCCGTTGTAATCCATGCAGAAAAATCGTAATTTGTGTTTGGAGTAACAGTAACCGATTGTTTCCAAAGGAAGAGAGTAGTATCGTTACCTCCATTGATTATCATCATATTTCCTGTTCTTGTTGTATGATCGGGAAATGGAGCGTACAATCCGTGAACATTTTGGGGGCTCGTTGCAATAGCGTAATAGCCTTCTTGTAGATCTACACCACCTGGCCATGGTAGATATTTAGTGTTTCCCGACATGCTGGCAGTTGATGTACCCTCAAAATCGCCATTAGTAACAAGGTTACCTGTCTTGATGAACGATGTTGCAATATAATCGGTAGTAACCGATGGCAACGCTGTGGTTGCTATGCTTGATGGATTAGCGACAGTTGCCGAAGGTGTCCAGCCCTGAAATATTCCGCCCAACGATGTTTGTAAGTTTGCTGTATTACCTTTACAGATATGTTGACTTGATCCTGGCGATAGTACTGTTAAATTGAGCGTTATTATACTGTCGCATCCTACAGTATTAAAAATAGTATCGGTGTAAGTGCCCGATATATTGTATGTTTTGCCAATTAATGTATAGCTGCTGCCTTGATAGATCGTTGCATTGATTGTTGAATTTGTAGGTTGATCGACATAAACAATTGATGAAGAAGTATTTTTACATCCGTTTACATCTGTTCCGGTTACCGTATAGGTTTTCGTTGCTGACGGGGTGAATAATGTATTGTCCATAACGCCACCATCCCATATATAAGAAGTGGCACCATATCCTACCAATTTATTCGGTAAACCCAAACAAATAGCCGAAGTCGATACATAGGACGTAATCGTTGGTAACGGATTCACCATTACAACCACAGGAACACGGTCGCCAATACAATCATTTCCTAGTAATCCCGATACCACATAATAGGTTGTTGTATCGGCTATTGATGTTGAAGGTACTGGAGCAGTTGTTGAAAATGTACTGATGTCGCCTGTTGAGTCGGTCGACCATAAAAGGATACACCATTGATTACCCATGCAACCAGAAGCTTGTAATGCCGTTGCTTTATCATTTAAACAATAAGTTACCGGAGAGTTGACGGTGATTTTTGTACTGGGAGCAACCTTTATTAATACGGTAATTTTGGCACGTGAGCTTTCACAACCGGATATTGTTTGAGTAACATAATAGGTTGACGATCCATTGGTAGCCGGTGTAGGAGCAGTACTGCTACCGATACCTCCGGTTGCAGTGGTATACCATAATAGGTTTTGTCCCGAAGCGGTTAATTGCGATGCCTTGGTTCCGCTACAGAATGTAAAGGTGCTATCTACAGGCGGATTTGTTTTAATAACGGTCATCTTTACGGTATTACTTACTTGTGAGGCAACATGAATATCGTCAAGAAAATTGCCAACACTCATATTTCCGGTACTTGTTGAAATAGCTTCGAACGAAAACTGATACGTTCCCGTCGGTAAGGAAATAACCGTCGATCCGGTATACGATTCCCAAGCACCGCTGTCTGTTTTTGCTGTTTGCAATACAGCCATCTTAGTTGCACCATTGGCTGAATATATGTTTAATTCTGCAACATCAACACCAAGTCGACCCCTATGTTGAAAAGACCAATAGAGTGTTTCTCCATTGGTAAGGTTTACCTTTTGATAGAGTCTAGATGCGGTGTTTGCATTTAATTCGCAAAATTGATTTCCGGCACGACTGTATACACCATTTAAACCGTTTGCCCATATTTCAATCAGACTGTCAGCTTCCGTTGTATGCCATCCTGCAATAAGCGACGAATTGATTAATTGAAATCCTCCAATAGCAGGAGTTAGAGGCGGTTCAAAGCCGGTGTTTACAAGATGCAGTCCGCTAGTATCGGTTTCCAATCGTCTGAACCATCTATCGGCATAAATTGTATCGGGTTGATACGAAGATCCGGTTGCAGCAGGAATTGAATGCCACAGGATTGAATCGTCTGAATACTCCCATTGGTAAAGAGTGCTAATACTATCAGAAGCTGCTTTTACTTCAGTTATTAACCCCGGCAATTGCCCCGCACATACATTTTGGTTATTGCCGATGATGCCGGCTGACGTAACTTTATTAATAGTAATATCGATTTTTGCACGGGCACTTTCGCAGCCTCCAACCGTTTGGCTGACATAATAACTGGTTGTTCCCACGTTTGAGGTTGAGGGGATGGGAGCTATTGAACTTCCATAGCCTCCAGTTGCTGATGTGTACCATAATAAACCGCTACCTACAGCAGTTAATGGTATTGGGACTGAACCCTGATTTGCCGTTACATTTGCTACGACCGGCATTGAGGGTATTGGGTTAACGGTTACGGTTACCGCTGTACGAGGGCTTTCGCATGTATTATTTAAGGGAGATAAGATTCCTATTAAATTGTATGATTGCGTTACCCAATAGGTTTGGATTCCCAAGCTTGTAGTTGTAGGCATTGGAGTTATCGGACTAGAAGTACCTCCAACAGACGAATTATACCATAATAATTTGGCCATCTGATCGGAGGTATATGCAACAATTTGATGTGCCGGTGAGTTTTGACAATAAACATCGTTTATGGCAGAAGGCGGAAACGGTAACTTTTTTACGAGAACCGTTATTTTTGTCTTTGGACTTTCGCTCATTAATCCGCTTTTAGGATCAATAACCGTATAACTAACATAATAATTTGCCCCCAAAATTGTAATCATTCTCGGATCAAAGGGTAAGATAATTGATTGTCCCATACCTATTTTTGATGATGGTAAACCATTAAGCTCATTATACCAATTAAAGGGTGGTTGTGTTGGTACATTTGTTCTACTAGCATAGAATGCTAAAGATTCATTTTCACAAAATATAAAAGTATTAGGCATAGTTGGTGGATATTGGGGAGCTCGACCTATTTGTGGTTGAGCTATTGGTGCCGTTAACGTACTTTGTGCAAATAGACGGAAATCATAAAAAAACATAATTACTATAGCAATTGTTACGATACTATATCTTTTCGTAATTACTTGCCGTAATTGTTTGGTCTTTGAACTAAGTGCATACATAATAGCGGTTTTACTTGTAATTTAATAGTTGTTTATCGTTCCTGTCTTCCTGAAATTAAAGCATACAATATCCAGTAACCTTATAAACCTGTTATAAGATTGCAATAGATTAAAATAAAAACTTCGAATTAAATCAGGAAAGTGTTTTTATTTCTTTCGTATCAACGGTATACTATTCTCAAGAAAATGAAACATATTTTGTATCTTTTATCTTATCAATATTATACTAGACCTATAAGTTTTGTTTTTGGTTGCACAGGAATTAATTAATGGTGAATTGTGAATGGTGAATTATGAATTAAACAGCCATTTATCGTGCATAATTCATTATTATTTAATTATTTATTTTTTTGATTGATGTAATTATAAATTATGAATTATGAATTATGAATTGTGAATGGTGAATTATGAATTAAACAGCCATTCACCATTTATAATTCATAATTCACCATTCACAATTATTTATACTTGTTTTTTTGATGTAATGATAATTGAAGAAAGAATTCTGTTTATTTCATGTAAACTGAAGATCAGTGTTTGATACTGTTCGGTATCAATATATTCGGATTTAAATAGTAACTCAATCCAATAATCTGTTTCATTTGCTTCTTTTTGAGCAATAGCCATTTTGTGAATAAAATCGGCTTTACTTTCGGCATGTTCAGCTTCTTTTATTAATGCTCCAATTGCAGTACCACTTCGTAATAGTTGTTTACTCATTACATATTCCTTCTTTTGATCACAAAGTAATTTATATGTTGACACAATCCGTAATGCAAAAGCAAAACTCTTATCTCTTATCACATTTTCTTTCATAATTCACCATTCACCATTCACCATTCACCATTCATAATTCACCATTATTTACCCCGCCCATCCCTCTCTATCCAAGCTTCTATATTGAATGGCTTCGGCAAGGTGATGGGGTTGTATTGTTTCGCTTTCTTCCAAGTCGGCAATGGTTCTCGACACCTTTAATATTCTATCGTAGGCACGTGCCGATAGACCGAGTTTTTCCATTGCTGTTTTTATGAGCTGTTGACAGGTTGGGTTGAGAACGCAATATTTTCGTATTTGTTTAGAACTCATTTGTGCGTTACAATGAATATCATCTTGTTGGCTATAGCGTAGTTCCTGTACTTTGCGACCTATCATTACACGGTTTCTGACCGTTTCGCTCGTTTCGCTTTCGCGTATCTCAGACAGTTTATCGAAGGGAACAGGAACGACTTCAATATGAATGTCAATTCTATCAAGCAGGGGACCTGATATGCGGCTTAAGTATTTTTGAATAATCATTGAACTGCATACACAGGTTTTTTCGGGATGGTTGAAAAAGCCGCAGGGACAAGGATTCATCGATGCAACCAACATAAAACTTGCCGGATATTCGATGGTGAATTTTGCCCGCGAGATGTTTATCGTGCGATCTTCAAGCGGTTGACGCATTACTTCGAGAACCGTTCGTTTAAATTCAGGTAATTCGTCGAGAAATAATACTCCGTTATGAGCCAACGATATCTCGCCGGGTTGGGGAAAGGTTCCTCCTCCCACCAATGCCACATCGGAAATGGTATGATGGGGTGAGCGATAGGGGCGGGAAGTCATCAACGAAGTGTCTTTGTCTATTTTTCCTGCAACGCTATGTATCTTTGTCGTTTCTAAAGCCTCTTGCAATGTCATTGGTGGCAAGATTGATGCTATTCGTTTAGCCAGCATTGTCTTTCCGGCACCCGGCGGGCCTATCATAATGATATTATGTCCACCGGCGGCGGCAATTTCGAGAGCCCGTTTTACATTTTCCTGACCTTTGACATCAGCAAAGTCTATTTCGGAGATATATGCTTTTTCGAAAAACTCTTTACGGGTATCAATAACCGTTTTTTCAAGTTCACGTTTCCCATCGAGAAACTCAATTACTTCAACAATATTGTCAACCCCATAAACACTCAGATTGTCAACCACAGCAGCTTCACGGGCATTTCCTTTGGGTAAGATCATACCGATGAAACCTTCTTTTTGGGCTTGAATGGCTATAGGAAGGGCTCCTTTCATGGGGTGTATTTTGCCATCGAGCGACAATTCACCCATGATAACATATTGTTCGAGAAGATTGTTTTTGATTTGATTCGATGCTCCTAGAATACCTACGGCAATCGATAGATCGTAGGCCGATCCTTCCTTCCTGATATCGGCGGGAGCTAAATTTATCACTATTTTCTTCCCCGGAAGCGTATAGCCATTTATTCGTAATGCCGATTCTATTCGTTGCTGACTTTCTTTTACCGCATTATCGGGAAGACCTACCATATAGAAATTAAGTCCGTTCGAAACATCAACTTCAATGGTTATGATAGTTGCATTTATACCAAATACGGCACCGGCAAAGGTCTTGACATACATTTTAATCGTTTTAATGATTGGAACACCCGAACTGTTGATTCGGGAAACGCCGATTGTAAGGACTACTATCTTTATCTGCGTTTACGTTCTACTGTTAACAAAATTAACAATAATGTTTGGAAAAACAAGAATAAATAATGGTGAATTGTGAATTATGAATGGTAAATGATTGTTCAACTCGTAACGTGTAACGTCAATGGCTGTTAAATTCATAATTCATAATTCATAATTCATAATTCATAATTCATAATTCACCATTTATAATTCACCATTATTTTCAATATAATGTATGAGGATATGAATAATCTTAATATGAACTTCTTGGATTCTATCGGAGTAGCCATCATTTTGAACGCAGATACAGATATCGGACAGTGATTTTATTAATCCGCCCGAATTACCCGATAGCGAAATGACTTTCATCCCTTTTTGTTTTGCTTTTTCGGCAGCGAGGGTTATGTTTTTTGAGTTACCGCTGGTACTGATAGCCAATAGAACGTCACCGGGTTTTCCAAAGGCATCGATATAGCGCGAAAAGACTTCTTCGAAGCCAAAATCGTTAGCTGTGCAGGTAATATACGATGGATCGGATATTGCTAAAGCGGGTAGGGGCGATCGGTCGTTTCTATAGCGACCGGTGAGTTCTTCGGCAAAATGCATGGCATCGCACATCGAACCTCCGTTGCCACACGAAATGAGTTTATTGCCGCGTTGTAACGCTTCGACCATTATTGTTCCTGCCGCTTCGATTAACGAAACATTTTCGCCATTAGAAATAAATTGTTGTAAAACACGTTGGGCTTGAAGAAGTTCGTTGGTAATGATTGAATCCGACATGGTTATTAAGCTATTGCACAATGAATACTATTTTACGATTCCAAATGTAAAAAAAAATGGTGGACTAAATCGTATTATATTCTTTTTTGTATCTGTTCTGTTTTTATTTATTGTTATTAATATCTTGAAATAGAGTAGTTAAGTTAGTAAACAAACGAAAAAGTCCCCCTCTCTTAATGAAATAAGAAGAGTGGGGGACCTTAAAGAGCAATGCTAAATCTAGTCTTTTATGAATTTACCAGATATACTTTTTGTAGCAGTGTTCAGTTTAACGAAATATATACCATTAGAATAAGCAGAAATATCAACGGTGGTTTTAAATTCACTAGGAGTTATTGTTTGCATTATTTTACCTACCATATCTATTATTTCTATATGTTGAATAGTTTCCGAAAGATTGCTTGCATCAATTAAAATTTCATTGTGCGAAGGGATGGGATAAATAGTCACTTCTTTGGTTACATTCGGTAATGGTTCATTTTTAGGAACGGTTTCGCTTTGCGAATCGGAAACGGTAGCATCATCAGAAAGTAATTCCGATTTTATTATACCAGTCCAGTTTGGAACATCGTAATCAAGTAATAAACGTGGGTGATATGCAGGATTATCATTTTCCATTGAAGCAAAATCCTGATTAGTAGCAACACTTGGTACTTCGTTTGCTAATTGAATCATTATACCATTATTTATAACTGAATTTGAAAGCCAAGAATTAACAATAGCAGTAATATCGGCATAAACGGGAACATTTGGGTTTGCTACTCCTGTTTGAGCAGGGATAGACACCATGTTTGTTGGTGTTGTTGCTGTATTAATAGAAGTCCATGTAACGGTACTAGGATTCCAAGCACTGGTTATCACTTTTATTGTTTCAGCATTACTTGTTCCTACATTATTGATCGGAGCAAGTTGTAAAATTGCACTTTTTACAGAAGTTGCAGTAACAGAGCTTAAATCTATTTTCTCTAAACTACGACGGGTTGTAGTACCGTACATATAACCACCTGGGGCAAAATTAACTTCATTGTTCCTATTAATGAAATTAGTATTATATTCAGAATATCCATTAGCACCAAAATTACTTATCATTGCATCTTCATTAACGATAATAACACTAGGATTTTGAGGTACTATGTATTCAACAGTTAATGTGGGTTTAAGTAATGTGTTGGTATTGTTTGTCGAGCCAAAATAATTTGATGCGTTTGTTGTAATTGATGGATCAAGTTCGTAAAGCATTCCGTAATTTTGATCGATAGTTGCATTTATTGGATTATTTACGCGATCCATATTACGATACCAGAAGGTTACAAATCTAGTAACATCAATTGTAGCATTTGCTCTCGTAACACCATCGCTCATTACTGTAGGAGTGGTTGTTACCGGAATAACTTCGGTAGTTGAATAAAAAGATTGATTTATTGAATTCCATGTTACGCTGTTTTCAGCCCAGCTCCAGCCTAAATTCGATACTTTTCTCAAACGACCTAAATTTGGATTGCTAGAAGTTGTTCCCACCATTGTAAATGTAGCTTTAGTAATTATTGCATTTGCAGGAATTGAACGTAAGTCAAATCGAATTAACGTTTTTTGCCATGATTCAGCAACACAATAAGATGCCGGTGTATAACTTGCTGCTATTGTTTGACTGGCACCATTATTTTGATCACTAGGATAAGGAACAGACATACCGCATCCTGCAGCGTTTGTAATTGTTGCATCTGCAATTGGGAACGTATTTAGAACCGTAGCGCCACCAACTTTATATTCATATGCACCAAGATCAGGTTGATTATCTCTGGTATTACCATCAATATCGGTAGTTACGGTCGTAAGTACCCCAGCATTAATTATTTTGCTATCGGGTGTTGGTCGGTAATCACCTAAGGCTAGGAATTCCGGTTGGAAAGAGAAGACATTGTTGGGTGCAGAATTAAATGTCTTATTCCAATTAGTAGAGATGCCATTCACCCCATATCGAATAGTTGAATTAATTACTTGTGATGTCCCTGTTGAATAATTATTATCAATTTCTGCAGGTAAGGTAGCATTATCCCACAATATAGAGTTTTTAATGAGATTTTTTTCAGATATTATTCCTAATACTCTTGCAGTATTGCTTAATTCATTGTCAAGTATAGTAACATGATTTAATGTGAAGGAAGAATTCGTGCATGATTGACAATCAGAATTTGGTTTGCCAACTGCAATCACATACCAATTTATTCGTTTATTAGCAATAAAAAGACTATTCTCAATGTTTAATGTTGCATCGGTAGAATTAAATTGAATTACTCTAGCATCATTAGATATTGAAGTGTTTTTGTAAAATTTAGAATTTCTAATATTAACATTTAAACACATCATCATATATATTCCGGAAACGCCATCAGAACTACTATTGTTTTCAATTCTTGTTTGATTTATGTTAATATTCGTATTACCGTATAAAGAGATATTCCCGTTATTATTCGAAATTATATTATAATCAGAATTAATATCATTTTTTATCGTAAGGTTTGTAGCATTTGCTAGATAAAGAGAATTAAAGGAACAATTTGTTATAGAACATTTATTTAAGGTGATATTTATTGTATTTATTAAATATATCCCAACTAAAGTATTACCCTGAATAGTAGAATTGATGAAGCTAAAGTTTTGAATTGAACCCGCAGTTCCGTTTATACATGCATTAGTATTCGTAGGATTTGTAAATGTATTATTACTAATAGTACAACCTGTAATACTGATTATATTTGCCCC
>Ga0265338_10000979_pt1 | contig 48106 bp, 42 predicted proteins | sample 42126metaG_FD_193579 | JGI IMG/M metagenome (GOLD analysis project Ga0265338, IMG submission 193579) | Rhizosphere microbial communities from Carex aquatilis grown in University of Washington, Seatle, WA, United States - 4-21-26 metaG | ecosystem: Host-associated > Plants > Roots > Rhizosphere...
GCAGAATCTTTGCCTTTGTGGGCGCTACTAAGGGCGTGCTGGGGTTATTTGTTGTATTGCTGGGGTTTTTCGGGCCGCTTTGGTTCTTGCCCAAAACCTTCAAATGGGGCGGCCAGGCCTTTGGGGCCCTATCAAGCGCCGCCTGGCAGGGTACGCAAAAATACCGCAACGCGCCCAGCAAATATGCGCTACAGAAGGCTGGGGTGAATCGCGAGCAAATGAGGGCATCAAGAGCAGAAAGGTTGGCGGAAGGTGAAGGAAGGAGATGGGATTCATTGCTGTCCGGGCGGTTCAATTACGCCTTAGGCCGGACCTCGCGTACTCGCCGGTATCGCGAGACCGTTGAAAAAGGACGAGAATCAGGAGACAAAGAGGCTCTGCGCCAGATAATTGGTAGTGAATACGAGCGACAGGACCATCCTGCCAAGTTGAGTACATTGCGGAACGTGGCTCAGGGTCATCTGGATGCGTCTACCGGTATTGATGGTCGCAATCAAGCGGCTCAACGATGGGCGCTCGACCAACTAGCCACCTTCGGCGACTGGGATATTATCAGCAATATGCGTGAAAATGGCCAGCTAGACGAACGGACCTGGCAAATGTTTGTGGCCAAAAATATCGGCAAGATACATCAGGAAGCTCCTCATCTGTCCCCCCAAAGAACAGACCTCAGTATGATTGGATCGCAGGACTTTGCCAGCATGAAACCGTTCGGATTCGAGGAATGGGAGCGGCAATTTAATACCGGAACAGACCGTAACGCTACGACGACTCGTGTTCAACCAAGTGCTAATCCAGAGGCTAAAAGGGTGCGTATGGTCCAGCAGGCCCGCCGTGCCTTGGGTGACGATCGGATTATGGCGTATGTCAGCGAACCTGACCGCGCTCGGTTAGAGCGTGTAGCCGGTGCCGACATCAGAGGCCAGTCGGTCCAAGTAACAAGGGACGCCAGAGGCGTGATTGATCATGTCTTCCTTCCAGATGCTGGGTCCATGGCCGATCCGGCTACTGCCCCGGCTGCCTTCGCCAGTATCGACCAATTTATGCAAAATGCAGAGCCGAGGGCAAGCGCGTTTGCCCGCCAGGCCGTCGGTAGAGAGCTGGGTGGAGGCAGTCTAAGCATTCCGGAGCAAGACGCTCTAGAAGCGCACCTGATGGATATTAAAGGCCAAGCCGCAACTTCACTTCAGGCTCGCGAAACATATAACCAAGTAGTTGCGGCAGCACACGATGAACTCTCAGCCAGGGTTCAGCGCGCTGAGCAAGAAGCCGTTACTCAAGGAATGACACCAGCACAAATTAGCAATGCAAGAACAGTCGTTGAGGCTCAAGTCGATGCTTTAAGACAACGGTTTATAAATAACGGTCTTACTCCGTATTAATTGACAACTATCATATAATATTATTATAATGCAATAGTTAGAGAAGGAAGCAAGTTTATATGGCAACCCCAGAAGCTCCTCATCCCGGACCTGACGCTACGGTCGAGCCACTTACAGAACCTGATGCAATCGCGGCTCGCTACTGGGAAGATGTCGGGGCAACCAGGCACGAGGAAGAGCGCAGGTTAACGGACGAACACGTGGCGGCGGAGAAAGACGCCGCCTGGGAAGAACATGATGCTGATGACGGCGACGACCATAGCACAGACGAGGATTCAGAGCGCATTGAAGCAATTGACGCGCACCGCGCCAGGATTGACGCCCTGAGCAACTTGAAGAAAGAAGAAATAACTCTAATCAACAAGTTTGGTATACCTGCAGATGCCGTAGTTGAGGCCGTGAGGCGGGGTGTGCCAATACAATCCCTAGTTGAAGCCAAACGCGACCCTTCTCTGATGGCCCGACTACGCGCCGAAGGTATCTTCTTAGGACCCCTTGAAGAGGAGATAGCGGAAAGGGCTGGTATACCTACGGAGATAGTAGCCGAGGCTGCCCGCCATGGCTATGGAGCCGAGCATCTTGAGCTTGCGACCCGAAATCCAGCGGCCGCGGAACGGTTACGTCGGTTGGGCGTCGATTGGGAAGGCGCAGCTCCAGCACCAGACCGCGTGCCAGAGCCTGGGCGGGAGATTCCTGAAACGGAAATTAGGTCGGTTGAAACTCTGCACGGTCTTGAGATTACACCGCAGTATTTGCGTTTTGCCCGTCGACACCCGCATGCCGCTGACTTTTTAAGAAGTCTCGGCTTGGATATCGGCGTGGAGGGTTCTATTCCGTACGACCCGGTCCTTGACTTGATGCGGAACGGGCGGAACCGTGACCAAGAAATTATTGACATAGCTCGTCAGATTGAGATAGCCAGCGAGCAATCGCCGGTTCAATCAAGCGGACCTATCTCAGAGCGCCTGGAAAGGCCTGGCAGATTGCGCATACCTTTACCGGCAGGAAATGCTGTGCCTTTGGAGAGAATCCCGCTTCTGGGACCCGGTTTGGCAAACAGGTTGCTGGCTTTGAGAGTATCACGACGGATAATTACAAGACGAGAAGAAGCCATAGCCGAACTTCAGCGACTACAGTCGTCTGGTGTCCGCAGGGAAGCTGAACAAGCTGATATGGAGACTCTGCCAGCCATGATTGCGGAGCTAGAATCTCATAGACACACTGACGGCCGGTTAAACTTGGGGCTGCCAAGATACCATACGTATTTGGACTATATTAGGAACCTGGACGCCTCGATTAAATCCGAAAGGCGTGATGTGGGCAGGATAGACCGGCACAAATTAAGGGGACCGGGCAGAAACTCAACCAGAAGGGATCTGGCGGAGAAAATATATAAAAGCCATCATGCAGTCGAAGCGTTGCGCGATTTGAGGATAGACCCAGATAATCTATACAGTCAAACCGTGCATTCGAATTTTAAGACAGCTCAGAAAAACTTTCAGGACACTCTTGAGAGGTAAGACCAAAGTTGTTGGCGTCAACTTATTGCCATAAGTGGTTATCTGTTAGATAATTGGGGCAATGGCTGTTTATACAGTAATTCAGGACGTTGAAGCCGAAGATAAGATACTTGGGCCCCTGACGCTTAAGTCCCTTATTTACGCGGCGATTGCCGGGCTGCTAATTTTTATAAACTTTAGGCTGCTGATAGCCGGCGGGCCAGCGATAGTGCGGCTGGCAATAATCTTTGTGCTGCTTTTCCCAATGTTACTTTTTGGCGTGTTGGCCAGCCCACTGGGCCGTGACCAGCCCACCGAAGTGTGGCTATTATCGCACGTACGATTTTTGCTAAAACCACGCCTGCGCACCTGGAACCAAAGCGGCCTAAGCCAGCTGGTAACTATTACCGTGCCCAAGCGACTGGAAAAACACCTGACTAAAGAGTTGAGTCAAACAGAGGTGCAGAGTCGTTTACGAGCGCTGGCCAGCACGCTGGACAGCCGCGGTTGGGCAACCAAGAACTTGGCCATTAACGCAGCTACAGCGCCAAGCTACCTGGAGGCTGGTGAGACAGATTCCGACCGGTTGGTTGGCTCGCCCAGCCTGTCCCAAGACACATCGGTCATTGACCTGCACGCGTCCGACGATATTTTGGATGAGCAAAACAACCCCACGGCGCAGAATTTTGCAGCTTTGATGCAACAGGCCGATATCGACCGCAAAAAAAACATCACAGATAAAATTGACGCTGCCCGAGCCAACGGAAACCAGGGGAGTTTGGGCGGCATGACTGATGCCGAGAAACAATTGCTTGAGCGGAAACACCGCGAAGAGGCCGACTTTGAAAGCAAGCTGCCCGAAAACCTCAGGCCAAAATTAGAGCAGCCGGCAAGCCAAAGCGCCTCCATAAAGAGCACCGACAAGCCCGTGGCTAAAATGCCGGCACCGGCACAGCCAATCCCAGTGACACCAGAGATGCAAGCTGCTAAACTGGAGCTAGCCCAAAGCGGTAATGATTTAAGCGTGGCCTCAATAGCTCACTTGGCTAATCGCAGAAATCAAGTACAACAGATAGGGCCCAACGAGTTCGTTGTAGCCCTGCGTTAGCTAAAAGGCCTAAAGATGCCGCAAACCAAAACGGGTGGAGAAATATGGATCCAAGTAAGTCACCTCAGCAACCAGCGTCTAACATAGTCCAGCCGACACATCCGGGTGAAGATTTTGCGCCTAACAATATTAATCCTCCGGCCCCTCTAGTAGCTGCCGGACCAGTCGCGGGCGCAGTGCCGCCTGCAAGCCCGATAGCAAAGAGCTCAAATTCCAACCCTAATAGCACTCAAAACACCCTGCTTATCAGCGAGGTTCGTGATGGCGTGGTGATTATGAACGATGGCACGTTTAGAGCCGTGATTATGTGTAAGTCCATCAATTTTGATCTGATGAGCCCGCAGGAGCGCGAGGCCGTAGAGTTTAGCTACCAAGGGTTTTTAAATTCGCTTTATTTCCCGGTACAAATTTTTATCCGTAGTCAAAAAGTAGATTTGCGACCCTATTTGGAGAAACTGGATAAGATCCGCGTTAGCCAGGACAACATGCTCCTGGGTCTGCTGATGGAAGATTACATTGCCTTTTTGGCCGATATTGCCCAGCAAACCAATATAATGGACAAAAAGTTTTACTTGGCCATCAGTTACCCGGAAGCTGACCAGGATGTTCGTAGCGCCCTTAAGCAAAGTACCGGTTTTTTTACCGGCGCCATGGAGCTTTTTAGCCCCAATAAGACACCGCATGTGGTTATCGACGAGAGCGTGCTTGAAAAAGCCAAAACCGAGCTGCGCAACCGGGTGCAGGCGGTGATGCAGGGGTTACTGCAGTGCGGCATCCAGAGCCTGCCGCTGGATACCCAAGAGCTGATAGAGCTCTACTATGATGTTTATAACCCCGACACTGCTACCCGCCAACAGTTGAAAAATTTTGAAGATCTAAGCGCACCGATAGTTGAAAAGGCTAGCAGCCCGGCGCCAAGGAGTCTTACCTAATGTTGGGCCTTGGCAAAAAAAACACAGATAACCCGGCGGATTCAGCTGCTAGCCAGCAAATGCTAGAGAAACAGCAAGTTGGTGCCGCTTTCCAAAAAGGTGTCACCGCGCTGCGTGATTTTATTGCCCCAAGTTCGCTGGAGTTTAGCGGCAATTACTTTCAGATTGGTACCAGATACGCTCGCACTTACTACGTCTACGGTTATCCACGCCAAATTTACACCGGCTGGTTATCCGGCATGGTCAATTTAGATGAGGTGATAGACTTATCTATGATTATCCAGCCGGTAGACAGCCAGGTGGTACTTAATAATTTGCGCAAGAAGGTAAGTCAGCTAGAGGCGGGTATTCAGATAGACGCTGAAAAGGGCCAGGTGCGTGACCCGGGCAAACAGGCCGCCGTGCAAGATGCCGAAGAAATGCGCGATAAACTGCAGGTTGGCGAAGAGCGCTTTTTCCGTTTTGGCCTGTACTTTACGATTTACGGCGGCTCCTTGGAGGAACTGGAGTTTGTCAGTCACAAGGTAGAGTCGCTGCTGGGCCAGCAGCTGATTTATTCCAAACCGGCCAGCGCCCAGCAAGAACAAGCACTTAACAGCGTAATCCCCCAGTTTAGCGACCAGTTGCAGATTTACCGCAATATGAATACCGGCGCCATTTCTACCAGCTTTCCTTTTACCAGCGCCGATTTGACCCAAGACAACGGCATACTTTACGGCATCAATATGCACAACTCCGGGTTGGTAATTTTTGACCGTTTTAGCTTAGAAAACGGTAACAGCGTGGTGTTTGCCAAGAGCGGGGCCGGTAAAAGTTTTGCCGTCAAACTGGAGGCCCTGCGCACCATGATGTTTGGTACCGAAATTTTTATCGTTGACCCCGAAAACGAATACCAAAAAATGTGCGATGCCGTGGGCGGCGCTTACATCCGGTTGAGCTTAAATAGCACTACGCGGATTAACCCCTTTGATTTGCCCCAAGTAGTTGATAGCGAAGAGGCCGACAACGCCCTGCGCTCCAACTTAATTACGCTCCACGGATTACTGCGCCTAATGATGGGCGGCGCCCAAACCCAGCTGCTGCAAAGCGGCGCGACTAGCATGCCGGCACTTAACCCGGCGGAAGAAGCCGATTTGGATGCAGCGCTGATAGAGACTTATGCCAAGGCCGGTATTACCAATGATCCCTTGACCCACGGTTCGCCACCGCCAACCATTAGCGACCTTTACGATACCCTACTGCATATGGGTGGCACCGGGCCGCAGCTGGCCCAACGCCTACGCAAGTACACCTCCGGCACGTTTGCCGGTATCTTCAGCCAGCAGAGTAACATCAACGTCAACAACCCAATGGTAGTCTTTAACGTCCGCGACCTGGAAGACGAGCTGCGGCCAGTGGCCATGTACATCGTGCTTAATTACATTTGGAACAAGACCAAAGCCGACCGCAAACGCCGGCTTTTAATTGTGGACGAAGCCTGGCAGCTGATGCGCTACGAAGATAGCGCCAACTTTCTATTCAGTCTGGCCAAACGCGCCCGCAAATATAACCTTGGCGTGACTACAATTACTCAAGATGTGGAAGACTTTATGGCCAGCCGCATGGGCCGGGCGATTGTAGCCAATGCCAGTATGCAAATTTTACTCAAGCAGTCACCAACCGCTGTGGATGTTCTGTCCGACGTATTCAAACTCACCGATGAGGAAAAGAAACGCCTTAGCCAGTTCCCGGTCGGCCAAGGCCTGTTTTTTGCCGGCCAGAACCACGTGCACATCCAAGTCATCGCCAGCCCCACCGAAGCCGAGCTAATCAGCACCACACCAGCTCCCGTGCAAAGCCAAGCCCAGGGCACCATAGACTTACAGTCACCGCAAGCCTCCTCAGAAGCTGCTGCAAACGGACTCCAACAATCAGCCGGAGCCTAACGCATGGCCGCTGATGACCCTTACAAAACCAAGTGGGGGGGCGATTACGCGTCCGACAAACCCGGAGAAGATCCATACAAAACCGATTGGGGCAGCCAACACAGCTCGGATACGCCAGACAAGGAAGTTTATAAAACGCCGGGCAATGCGCCGTCCGATATACATGGTCAGCCCGTGCCCAAAGACGAAGCGATTGCTGATAATACCGGCAAAAAGAAAGCACCCGACCGTGAAGAGCTAAGCCAGAAAGAAAAAACTGGAGCTGGTAGCAAGTACGAAGACCAGGTTGGCGGCGGCTACAAGCCTGGCGGACAGCGCAAATCAGGTAGATTCAAGGTTAAACTTACCAAGCGCCGCTTGCTTGTTGGCGGCGGAGTTACGGGTTTTATCATTGCCGCCATCATTTCATTCTTCGCTATCGGACCGCTAGAGATTATTCACCTGTCTCATATACTGCAGCAGCCTTTTTCTAAAAGCGATAGCGACTCTTCAAATCGTCTGGGCAAGCTTTTCCGGGCCGCTAGAAAAAACGACATTGGCGAAACGCGGGTAGGTCGACTTGGTAGTAAGATATTCGGCAAGACTATCCAGCAATTGAGTGATATAGGCGTAGACATAGAGCGTAATCCGCTAACAGGAGCTCCCACCAGGACTAACTTTGATACAGAGAAGCTGAAAACCCAGTTCCCAGAGCTAGACGGTGCAAGCGATAGTGAAGTTAAGTCATTCCTAGCCGATAAATTAGGGGTTACAACCGACCAAATTACCGGCTCCGGGACTAAGTTCGCTATAGATCAGCTTGATTTAAACCTTAAAGCCACAAGTCTATTAACCAATAACACCTTGGGGTTGTTAGATGACGGCACGATTGTCGGCGCCATAAAAAGCCGCGTGCTTTCTAGCTTCTTTAATTTGCCGTCGTTGTTCCATCCGTTCAAGCGTGCTATAGCAGATAAAGAGAACAGTATCGCGAACGGTGTCCAAAGACGCGCTGCAGAGCAACAAGATGAACAAGCCAGAGAAGGTAGTCTTACTGACCCAGCCATCGAAGGAGAAGGCGAGGCCGCGGCCAAGGATGTCGTTGGAGAGAATAATACCTACACCAAAGGAATAATCGGCGCCCTAGTAGTGACTGGCGGTGCCTGCGTTGTTTACAAAACTGCTGGTGACATCATCAAAATTAACCGAGATTTGGTTGTTATCCCGGCCGCCTTAAGGGCTACAGATGTTATCGCCGTGGGGGAACAAGCAGGATCAGGGCAGGATTTATCCGGGAACCAGGTTGGCACATTAATAGATAGTTTTAGCGACCAAAATGGAAATACCATTTGGCAAGGCCAGGCTCTGGATGCCCTATCCAATGGGGGCACAACAAATCAGAGTCTGACAGATTTACCACCGGATTACAAAAGCGCCTTCAACGGCGACACCACAGCAGCCTCCTTGCAATCAGGAGCAAACACCGTTATTAATGTAGCCACAGCGGGCATATTTGGCGCGGGATCAGCTTGTAGTACTGCGGGGATAATCGTTCAAGGAGCTATTGTCCTTACGGCTAGCGCCATCAGTGCGTTTGGCGATTTGGCTAGCGCAGGCACATTAACCCCTGCAGTATCTGCTGAATTAGCTCTTTATTGGGGGGCTAAACAGGTTTTTAACGTTGCGAGTACTGGCATTGCACTACATTTCATTAACAATTTTGTCTTAGGTAAAACTACCGCTAAATTAGCTAAAGACGCCTTCAGTGGGCCGGTAGGAGGGGATCTTTTGGCTTATGGTGCCCGTGGATCGGCCAACATTTCCGCCATTGCCTCTGGTGGGATATCCTTAGGCAACAAAGCCTCAATCTCGCTGGCTGCCCAAGAGCAGAAACAAAGTGAACAACAGTTCCAGTCAATGAGCTTAGCAAAACGATTATTCGACCCGTACGATTACCGTTCTGCCATTTCAAAAATTATCGATAACACTGGTACCTCCCCCGCGCGAACGGTTTCTAGGATTGGCAATCTATTTACCAACTTTAGCAGTATGTTTGTGCATTCATTTTCCGCGTTGATGCCGCACGCCCAAGCCGCAGGCACGCCGTATAGCTGGAATTTTCCACAATACGGGCTTCCGGACAATATCTTGAACGATTCAAGCTTGGCAGATCCCTATACTAATGCCGACGCAGTCGCTAAACTGCTCGATGGAAGCGGCGGACCAGGTTATATATCTAGAGCTATGGCCTGCTTTGGCGTAACAATCAGCAACCAGAATAGCGACAATGTCTGGGATGCTCTTCCGACAACCGACGTCGACCCTTCTAGTGATAGTTATATTAGCGCTAACTGCAACGACACCGACGAGGACTGGCATAGGGTTATTATGTTTGTCTTTGACACCGCCACCATGAAAGCCGCCGCCTGTTATGAGAGTGATGAGCAGTCCTGTGTCGATCTAGGGGCTGAAGCAGGCACTTCTGGCTCCAGCGGTAGCAGTACTAATAATCCTGGCTCAACCACAGGCTCTCTGCCGACCGGCACCGCCCAGCAGCTGGCTCAGCAGTTAGTGCCCTATGTGAATAATGGCAAGATAAAGTGCGTAGGGCTGGGCGGCAACTACGGTTGCTCTGATATAACCAACACAGCCACAGGAGTCAGTATTAAAGGGGGCGTGGGCTGCACAGTAGATTCGTTGCAGCCAGCTCTACTGGGGATGCTCCTTAAGTTAGCGCAGATGGGCCACACTTTTGCTTTATCCGCTCTCTGTAGCGACCATCATAATGACAGCCTGAATGGTCATGCCGGCGGCCGGGCAGCTGATTTTAATACAATTGACGGCGTATTTATGGGCCCTGACGATGCGCCCTGGTCCCAAACCAAAATAGACGCCGCGAGTAAGCTAGACCAAGATATATTGTCGTTTATCCCTGCCGCCGAGGTAGGTTTTGGGCAGGTAGGCGTAAACTCGGATGGCGTCCGGTGCCATCCTGACTTTAGTTTCATGAGTGGTGCGGATACCTTTGGTGATGTTTGCCATCATCAACACGTACAGGTGGAAACAAATGGTTAAAAAATACCTACTCGCCCGGTTAACCCTGGTAATCTGTGTTTTAACCATCTTAACGCCCTCCGCTGCGAGCGCGCTAACTCAGGAACAGAAACAGTTATATGACTCTGGTATCCATTACTATGATGCGGCTAGTTCTATAGAAGGAGCTGAGGGCTGTACCGGATCAGCTCCCAATGGCGGCTCGCTAGACCAATTCCTCAGGGCTCTAATTACTAAAGAGGGTACTGGAGGTGACCCAGCCAAACATACTACTGGTAGTTCGGCCTACGGCAAATACCAGTACTTTGAAAGTACCTGGCTGGATCAAGCTAAGGCTTACTACCCGATTGCCGCGGCGCAATACCCGGATATAACCAAGAATGTGCCCGAAGCCATTCAAGACGCGGTAGCCTATTTGGAGTTCAGCGCCAAATCAGTAGAAGAGGGTGGCAGCGTCTTTAGGATGGCGCTTGTCCACTACCAGCCAGCCGCTCTAACCAGCGTAAGCGTATTAAACACGGTGCCTCAAGGTAATACATTAACTCCCCGAGAATATGCCAACGAAGTGGTCAGTGATTTTAACGGCAATTCAGGCAGCGATATACCGCTGCTATATAACCAGGCCCCGGATTTCGCCACTTACGAGGCTAAGGCTGGGAACCCCGCCGCTCTTTGGGCCCAGCCCCTAAATTCCAATAGTGAATTACCTCCTTCCACGCCTCCGGCGGGGACTACTACTTCCGCCAGCACATCTCCAACTCTATCCACCTGCAGCTTGGGTGGAATCCCCGCCGGTTCTTTTGTCTTCTATAATCAAGATAATTATCCAAATGTACCTTATGGCGATAGCACCGTAGCCTATATTGGTTGTGGGCCCACCGCTGTCGCTATGGTTGTAGCAACGCTTGCAGATAGCTCGGTTACTCCCGTGCAAACAGCTGCATGGGGTGATGCCAATGGCGGCTACACTCCTGGGGTTGGTAGTAATTCCAATATGTTAGTTGGCGGACCCGAACATTGGGGACTCAAAGTCCAATCAATCGGTCAAGATTTTAATGCCGCAATTGCCACGCTCAAGGCTGGTGGTTTAGTGATCGCCGGCGGCACCAGCCCGGGCGGTATTAACATTCCACCACTCTCTAAAGATGGACACGTAATTGTCCTTAGGGGTTTAGCCGCCAACGGTGATTTCCTAATTGCAAACCCGGCGCCGGGTTTGCAAAACGGCCAGAATGAGGGCTTTTCCGACAGTCAGCTGCTGGGCGCTGGACTAAAGTATATGTACGCGGTTACAAAGTAATGAATATCTCTAGAAAACACTGGGTGCTAATTATTATTCTACTTTTCATTCTTGTCATAGTCAGTTTTACGATTTACATTTTCCACAAGAACAAACATGCCCCCTTTTATATCCAAAGGGTAGTTAACCAGTGCACGGGTGTCGTTGGTACCATAACGCCTAACCAAGGCCCGGAAAAATATAACACGCCAAACGGTGTATTTTTGTCCGGCTCGCAGCCTATATTAGATAACGGAGCGACTCAGGCGCAGTACGAAAAGGTTCAAGAAATTATCGCTCAGTACTCTACGGCTAAACTAAGTAATAAATACCAAAATATAGCTATCGTGCCCGGAACGTTTAAGGCAAACTTAGGTGTAATGACTGCCAAGCTATGCCTAGGGCAGAAATCAAATACCGTCGATATGACAATTAAGCTCTCGGGTTTGATATACGTGGAGGTCGTTATTAATGACCCTTCGGGCAAAAATGGCGGTGATTACGATAGCGGACAACTTACGGTTGATTCTCAGTTCTACAGCAACAGTTATGAGAGCGAGTAATAAACAGATTTTTTTTTAAAAAAAAGCTTAAGCTTGACTTTTTCTCATATCTGTGGTATCATTGCGGTGTTATGTTAAATGAACGTCTTATCCGTTATGGAGCGACTCTCTCGACAGTCGTCGCTCTTGGCGGCGTTACGGTCGCTTCTGCGGAAGCTCATCCTTCTGATGTTGGCGCCAGTAAAACAACGCTAGTTTCTGGCGACATACCGCCCTCAATCCCCAAGGGGGCATATTTTTCCGACCACCTTTCCCAGCAGGAAGTAGCCGAGGCGTTAAAACACCTTAATAAACGTTGGGATGGTGTATTAGTTTTACATGCTCCTAAGAAAAACGTGTATGTTGGTTTCGCCCAATCGCCTTCGTATTACGTAAGCGAGAACCCTGATTTATATATGACCGGGAACAAAACAACTGTTGTGGCCATATGCCCTAAACCTGGAATAGAAAAAATTCGTGGCCGCGATTATGCCATAGCTTACGACACTAGCACTTCAAACTGGTCGTTCCTAGACATCGCATACGCACAGGAAGCCGGCGCCTTATCTTCTTATGCTTTTAGAGGTGTTAAGCCGCAAGCTGCAGCTTATCCCTTAGAGGAGCAGCAGGCTGACATGCCTGTTATAAGTGACCCTATCGACTACGGTGCGGATTGGACTTATGGGGCGAATAATAAGGCGGAAAAATTACTTTCCGTATGGTTGCCCACAAACTCGGATCCGGGCAGAAAAAAATATCAGCTGGTGCCATCTAGTACAACCCCCCACACTTAGCCTTTAGAGTGCTATGACTTTATAGTCTCCGGTTTGGAAGTATTCTAAGGTGGCTTCGGCGTCGGTGGTGGTTATAATTGTTTGATGATTTTTAAGGTGGTCAACCAAGGCGTGGCGGCGGGCGCCGTCCAGTTCGGAAAAGACGTCGTCTAGCAGCAGGATAGGTTTTTGCCCACGGGCCTTTTCTACTAAGCCTAGCTCAAAGATTTTGAGCGCCAGCAGCAGGCTGCGGGTTTCGCCGCGCGAAGCCGTTTGGCCGACCAATTTTTTATTAAGGTAAAAACTTATGTCTTCGCGGTGCGGCCCGTGGGCAGTGAAGCCGCGCGCAAAATCCACCGCGTTGCTGGCCTGAAGTTTTGACAGCATCTTACTGGCATAGCTACCGGCAGGAAAGTGGCAGTCGTACAATATTTTGGCTCCGGCGCGGCCGCCAGCGATTTGGTTGTAAGTGCGGCTGAGGTTTTTATTTATTTGATCAACCAGCTCCTGGCGGGCGGCAGCGATTTTTCCGCCCAGCTCGCTGAGGCGCACGTCCCAGGCAAAAAGTTGGCGGGTGGCCTGGGCTGGTTGGTACTTAAGCAGAGCGTTGCGCTGCGCCAACGTGCGGCGGTAGTTGCCGGCCAGCGCCTTGAAGCCGGGCAGGGAACGCTCCAGCAAATCGTCTATGTATTCGCGGCGCTGTTCCGGCCCGCGGGTGATTAGTTGCAGGTGGTTAGGCTCAAAAATAACTACCGGTACCGTGCGCTCCAGGCTTAGGCGGCGGTAGGGCTTGTCCTCCAGCAAAAAACTTTTATCAACCTTGGCGTCCCCTAAGACCAACTTTACCGAGCGATTCTGCTGGCCAAAATAGCCGTCCAGGCGCGCCCAGGGTTTATTAAACTGCACCAAGTCCGAATCACGGGCTTTAAACGAGCCGCCGCGAGCCAGCACCAACACGGCTTCCAGTAAATTGGTTTTGCCGCTGGCGTTAGGGCCGACCACAATGTTCACGCCCGGCTCAAACTCAAAACTCTCATCTTTGTACGAGCGGAAGTGTTGCAAACGCAGGCTATCAATCACTGGTTTTAGCTTACAGCTTACGGCCAAAAGCTTCTAGCTTCTGAGGGGCATAATCAGGTGGAGATATGATGGGTCGGTGCTGCTACGCAGGATGCAAGGCTCCAGTTTACCGTTAAAGCAAAACTCAATCTCGTCGCCCACAAAAGCGTTAAGGGCGTCTATTAGGTAGCGCGAGTTAAGGGTGACTTCGCCGGAGCCAACTACTGCGGCCGTAGCTTTGGCGGTGTTTTCGCCCAGTTGTGAAGCCACGGCGTTGATGCTGACTTCCTTGGCCGACTTATCAACTTTGATGGTGATGCTGCCGGCGCTCTCGCGGGCAAACAGGCTGGAAACTTTGGCGATGTTAATAAAGTCGGCTTTTTGCAGCTTGGCGGTAGTGGCAAACTTGGCGGGTATGAGCTTGCGATAGTCCGGGTAGTTGCCCTCGATTAAGCGCGCCACCAACGTAACATCGCCGACCTGGAACAGCACCTGTTGGTCGTCGTGGGTGACCGATACCTCTTTGTTGCCATCGTCAATAATCCGCAGCAAGTCGGCGGCAGCAGTGGATGGCACTAAAAAGTTTACTGCGGCCTTATTTTTACCCAGCTTATTTTCGGCCAGCCGGTAGCTGTCGGTGGCCACCGCCACCACTTCGCCGCCGCTACTGTGGAAGTAGACACCGGTTAATACCGGCCGGGCATCATCGCTGCTGGCCGCAAACACAACTTGCGACAGGGCTTTTTTGAAGTCCCGGGCCGGCAGTTTCCAGCTGGTGCCACCACTAATGGCCGGCATAACAGGGAAGTCGTCGGCGGCTACGCCGTTGATGGTTGACTGGTATTGGTCGGTGGTGATATGAAGTTTGTTGTCGGTGAGCTCCAGGTTTAAAACACTGTCCGGCAGGCTGCTCACAAAGTCTTGCATCAAGCGCGCCGGCACGGTTATGGCGCCGTCTTTTTCAATCTTGGAGCCGATGTGATGGGTGATAGCAATATCCAGGTTGGTGGCGGCGATACTTAGGCGGTTCTTGTCGGTTTTGAGTAACACGTTAGCTAAAATTGGTAGGGTGTTGCGGGTGTTGGCTACCCGGGCAACGGTGCCGAGAGCTTTGGCTAGATTTTCCTGAGTTACTTGTAATTTCATATATTAATCCTTATTAATTTATTTTTAGTAATAATAGTAGATCCTGAGTATAAAGGGTATAAGTTGTTACACAACAGATACGAAAAACCGTCTTTGACCTGTGTAAACAAAACACCAGGTTGTTTATAAGCTGTGCTAACAAAGCCGTATAAAAACACTTGACTTGTTAAGTATTTGGCAACAACTGTGGATGGTGTGCATAAGACCGAGGTTTGTACCAAGCTTATACCAGCGCGTTCCACAGTTTGTGCACAAGTCTTAAGCATAAAGGCGCTCCTTCAGCTCATTAACATTCTGCCTAATCGGGCCATCGAAACTAAGCTCCTTTTCTATTTTATCAACCGAGTGGATGGCGGTGGTGTGATCTTTACGGCCCAGCTCGTGGGCAATTTTAGGGAAACTTAAATGTAATTCGCTACGTAGCATATACATGGCAATCTGCCGCGGCACCACGATATCTTTGTCGCGCTTAGGGCCCAAAATTTCCTCCATAGAAAGGTGGAAGTGCTTAGCGGTGCGCTCAATAATATGTCGGGCGTTAAAGTGCTTGGGGCGGTTTTTGTTGCCTTCAAACAGCGCCGAGACTATCTCGATGGTTGGCGAGACGCTGCGCATTTCGCAGTAAGCCAGCACCTGGTTGAGTGCCCCTTCTAGTTCGCGGATGTTGCTTTGCACGCGATTGGCCAAAAGCTCGGCCACCGGTTGCGGCAGCTCAACTTCTTGGCTGCTAGCTTTGCTCTGCAAAATCGCCACCCGGGTTTCAAAGTCGGGGTTCTGCATGTCAATAGTCATGCCTTGGTGGAAGCGGCTGCGTAATCTGTCTTCCAGGGTCGGTATGTCTTCGGGGCGCTTGTCGCTACTCATGATAATTTGTTTGTTAGCTTGGTGCAGGGCGTTGAAAGTGTGGAAAAACTCCTCTTGCACGCGCTCCTTGCCGGCCAAAAACTGTACGTCATCCACGATCAACACGTCGGCCCCACGGTAAAAAGCCGCAAAATTGGTAGTGTTCCTCTTAAAACGCACGGCGTCTACGAATTCTTGCACGAACCGCTCGGTAGAAGCATAAACGATGCGGGCGTTGGGTTTGTTGGCCAGAATGGCGCTGCCGACGGCCTGGATCAGGTGGGTTTTGCCGATGCCCACGCCGCCATATATAAAGAGCGGGTTATATTTTTTGCCGGGATTTTGCACAATGGCCTGGCAGGCGGCGTAGGCCAGTTCGTTGCCTGCGCCGACCACAAAGTTTTCAAAAGTATAACGTTCATTTAATCCTTGGCGGTAGGCGTGGGTCACACCGGTGGAGGCCGGGCGCGGGCGGAGCGTTTGCTGGTTGGCTTGGCCGGGTCTGGGGTCTAGCAGCACCACGCTTTCGTCGTGCACTGATTGGGTGCTGGGTATCCCGGTGTGAATTTTGTAGTCAATGCGCTGCGGCTTGGTACCGTTTTTGGCCAGCACTTCCATAACCAAGTCGTTAAATTTTCGTTCCAACTGGTTCTTAACAAAAATGTTGGGGACACCAATTACTAAAACCTCGTCTTTGTAGCGCACCAACTGCGTGTTCTTAAACCAAGTTACAAAGTTACCCCTGGACACACTAAGCTCGATCTCGCCTAAAACTGCCTGCCAGAGCGCACCTTCTTGCATGTAACCTCTACCTCAAGTTAGATTAACTGTCCCAGAACCTATGTGCACTACTATAGACCAAGTCAGGTAAACTTTTCCACAGCCATGACAAAAAATACTACGGTCATAGGCGCCCTCGGTGCTTAAGAGGAGCAATTGTACACACTTGAAATTGACATCTGTTAATCTGTGGACAAAATTGCGCAAGTCGTGGATAACTTGCTAAAACTTGTGGTTTAATGTCGTGAATTCTACTAAGAGGTAATGGGCAAATGAACAAATGGACTAATGGACGAATGAATAGCCAATGTAGCAATGGTCCAATGCATTGGTGGCATTTAAAGCATTCATTGGGCATTGAACATTTGTCGCATTAGTCCATTGTCTCTTTGGCATGCCCAACAGATGTAAATTATGGTAAGATATGTGCATGCCGAAGAGAACTTATCAGCCAAAGAAACGACAGCGCAGCCGCGAACACGGATTTTTTAAACGCATGGCTAGTAAAGCCGGGCGTAATGTTATAGCCCGACGTAGAGTTAAAGGCCGCACGCGCCTCACTCACTAGACCCTCGCCTCTAAACCCTATACGCTATTAGTATGATTTCGCGGAAAAACCGTTTTCACGGCCATGCCGGTCTGCGCTTTGTGCACCAACAAGGCAAAACCGTGCGCGGGCCGTTTTTTTTGTTAAAATCCACCGCCAACCCCCGGCGCAGTACTTACCGGGTGGCGGTTGTGGTCAGCCGAAAGGTCAGCAAATCCGCCGTGGTGCGCAACCGTATCCGCCGGCGTTTGTACGCTGCCGTTAGACTTTTACAAGACGACATTGCCCGTCCGCACGACATCGTGTTAAACGTTTTTGACATCAAACTGCTGGAAGAGTCACCTAAACAGTTGGCACGCCTAGTTAAAAAACAGCTAACCGCCGCCGGCATTCTGGAAAATTCTACCAAGCCAGCCAAGGACGAGTAACCCTCTCCGTGGTATAGTAAGTCCAAGAAGAGCGAATATTTGAGATGTTAACGACAATTATAATTCAGCCAATATTTAATTTGCTGGCGCTGATTTACGCCATAATTCCTGGCCACAATTTTGGTTTGGCCATCATTATCTTTACCATCATAATTCGGCTTTTAATGTGGCCGCTGGTTAAAAAGCAGTTGCACCACGCCAAAGCCATGCGCGAGCTGGCGCCGGAGCTCAAAAAAATCAAAGCCGCCGCCAAGGGCAACCGCCAGAAAGAATCGGCCATGACCATGGAGCTTTATAAAGAGCGTGAGATCAACCCGTTTGCCAGCTTAGGGATTCTAGTAATCCAACTACCTATTATCCTGGGCCTGTATAGCAGCGTCAGGCGCATTGTTAATAACCCGCACCAATTAGTCAGCTTTTCTTACCCGGTCTTGCATCATCTCGGCTGGATTCAAACCCTGTCGGCCAACATCCACCGCTTTGATGACACGCTCTTTGGGGTTATTAATCTGGGGCGCAAAGCCATTGGCGCCGGCGGCATATATTGGCCGGCCATGATTTTGGTAATTGTCAGCGCCGTTGCGCAGTATTACCAAGCCAAACAGCTGATGCCAAAAAGCAAAGATTCCCGTGGGCTCAAGCAAATTTTAAGCGAAGCAGGGAAGGGGAAAAACGCCGACCAGTCCGAGGTTAACGCCGCAGTGATGCGTAACACCCAATACCTAATCCCCGGTTTTGTGTTTTTGTTTGGCCTGAGTTTTCCGGCGGCACTGCCGCTTTATTGGTTCACCAGCAGCGCGGCGGCTTACTTCCAGCAGGCTAGAGTTTTGCGCGAGGACGCCGCCGAGGCCGATACGGCAGCGGTCACCAAAGTGACACTCAGTAGTGAAGCCAAAACGGACACTCAAAAAATCTCTCCTAAAAAACGAGCCTCACGTAAAAATCGGAGACGAAAATAATGGACGAAAAAGTACTTAAGGAAGATATTGAAGAAGCAATCCAGTACGCCAAAAAATATCTGGAAGACCTGCTGTCTTTTTTTGGCTTAAACACCGATGTATATGCCACCACCGAAGACCACGAAGTCATTGAGCTTAACGTCCCCAGCACGCACCTCAACGGCTTTTTGATTGGCCAGCACGGCGATACTATGCGTTCGTTGCAGTACATCATCAGCTCGGCGCTCAAGAGCCAAAACTTCAGCTACGTGCGGGTCAACGTGGACGTAGCGGACTATAAAAAACACCGCGCCGAGCGGATAGTTAAGGACGCCGAGACCTGGTTTAAAGAAGTCAGAGATAGCGGCCAGCCTAAAGAGCTACCGGCGATGAACCCGGCTGACCGCCGGGCAGTGCACAAAGCGGCTACCGACTACGGGCTAGAGACAGAATCAATTGGCGAAGGTCGCGAGCGCCACATTGTGCTTAAACCCGGCAGCGACAGCAACGATTCCCCCGCCGAAGAGTAAAATTACTTGACTAGTCAAGTAATTCCTAACTGCTAGCTACAAATTACTATTTACTCAACGCTTGCTGGTATACAGCAAGCGTTTGTTCGGCCATGCGTTGCCAGGAATATTTGGTAGCCTGGGCTTTACCGGCCGCTATCAACTCGGCTCTTAGCTTAGGGTCGTCGAGCACTTCGACAATTTTATCCGCCATGTCCTTGGTATCCGTTGGGTCAAAGTAGTGTGCGGCAGCGCCGTAAATTTCCGGCAGGCACGTGGCACTGCTGCTAAGCACCGGCGCACCGGCCTGCATGGCTTCCAACCCCGGCAGGCCAAAACCTTCGCTTAAAGAAGGGAAAACGTAGGCTGCGCAGTGCTGGTAAAGCCACAGCAGCTGCCCCTCACTTATAAAACCCGTAAATAGCACATTTTTGATATCCTGCTTTTTAACATATTGCTCATAACGTTCGTACAGCACATCTTTTTTACCGGCCAACACTAGCCATAACTCCGGGCGCTCGGCCTGGAGCGTTACGAAAGCGTCAATCAGCCGGCGCAGGTTTTTATGCGGCTGCGGCCGGCCAACATAAAGGAGGAAGTTAGCAGTTTGTAGTTTGGAGATAGGGACTGGGGGCTCGGTGATCTTATCGGCTGCCAAATAAGTCACGGTGATTTTGCTTGGAGAGATACGGGCAAAATGCGCCAGATCATTTTTAACAAACTCGGATATGGTAAAAATATGCTTTGACTTATGCGCCACCCAAACGGTCACTAGGCGGTATATCAGCTGCTTAATTTTAAAAATCAGAAAAGGTTTGGCCGGGTTGCGGAAGCGGGTTGTGGTCAGGTCGTGGACGGTAGTCACGCTGCGGCCAAAATAAAGCACCGGCTGGTTGGCTTTCATAAAATGCACCAAGTCTGGCCTGAGGCCATAAAGTTGGCGGGCAAAGCCCAGCTGTTCGGCAAAGCTAAACTCTTTGTAGTCCGAGCTTAAAACCTCAAAGTCAGGAGCGATTTTCTTAAAAAATTCAATTCGCGACGACTTCGCTAATATAATTATTTCTTCATGTGGCTTGAGCCCATGCAGATATTCCAGCAGTTTATCAATATGCCGGCCGGTGCTGGTGCCTGATTCGCGGGCATCAATGACTATCCTCATATTCACGCTCGCTTTTTTTGTGATTCATACCTAAAGCTGCACAAAAGCAAACCAACAACAACCCATAGCCTAGCCAGTAAAATAGAGTGGAAAAAATTACTCTGGATAAGCATCGCGATAAGAACTAAAGCCATCGGGGCTGCATCATTTGACCAGTGCTTCTTAAACAGCCGGTAGATTAAATATATAAGTAGAGCCACTAGCGGTCCAAAAGTTGCTACCCCCAGCAATCCCAGATCCACCAGCAGGCCAATCAAGTCGTTATTAAATGGCTGGAGGGTCGCCGGGTCGGCTCCTTTATTGTATTTATCCAGATTGAGCTCAACGCGGCTGTTGTAAGCGCCCACTCCTTTGAGCGGGTGCTTTTCTATAAAGCCAATTGATTTCGGCCAAATACTATAACGAGTTTGCGATGAAGCGTCCGTAACGGCCAGTGCGTGGCTGCTAAAAAGCTCAACGCTGCCGGCCACCCCCGCGTTAGAACCATTGATGGGATGCTTGGGGATGAAAGTAGATGCCACGCCACTCATTGCCACCAGAACTATCGCCACAATTACGGCTAGCCCCCACAGCCTGGCCATGTGCAGCAAAAAACCCTTAATTGCCTTTTGGCCTTTAATGCCAAAATAAAAAATTACCGCGGCAAACATTAAAGCCAAAATGGCGCTTCTGGCGATAGTCAGGATAAATAGAACACTGGAGCCAACGAACAGCCCTATAAGGTATTTATTGGCGCGATTCTTTTTACTGCTCAGAAAGTCAAAAGTTAGCAGCCAAATTGGGAGCATCAAATAGTTGTCCAAGTACAACGGTTCCAATGCCGTAGAGTGCACCCTAGGGAAAATATAGGTGGAGTTAGACGTGCAGCAGCTGCCCAGGTCGGTAATTTTTGGCGATGCACCCAAAACGTCAAATATGAACTGGAAGAAACCAAAGCCGACAACCAGAGCGGTAACAACGTAGATTGTCTTTTTGATAACTTTCCATAAGCCTGGATTTTCGTAGACCAGTATAAAAAAGAAAAGGGCCTTTAGAGCCACGATTAGCAGTAGCTTGGTGGCGCTTGTGGCCAGCCCCCTGTTAATCGCATAGTGGATACTTTGAGCGTAGCCCAATACCGGCAGCGCTAACAACAAACCAACAAAAACGATCCGCTTGAAGTCTTGCCAGCGTCCGTCGGTGATAATTTTGCCAAACCGAGCAGTAGCGGCAACCAGTAAGAGGACAAACGAAATAGCGCCAAGTCTAAAAGGAAAATGGTGCAAATACGGGAAGCGGTCGACCGGTAGCAGGCAGATGGTTAAGGTAACCCCTAGTAGCTCCACCCACCCAAGTATCTGGGCAAATTTTTGTCTGCTTAGCACACCATTATCTTAACATGCGGAGAAGGTGTCTTTTGCGTTATAATATGTCTTTGACGGTAACTTAACAGCAGGGGAAAAATGGCGCAAAAAAAAGCACTCATCACAGGCATCACTGGGCAAGACGGCAGTTATTTAACGGAATTACTACTAGCTAAAGGTTACCAGGTCTACGGGATTATCCGCCGGGCCAGCACCTTTAATACACAGCGTCTTGACCACGTTTATCAAGACCCGCACGAAAAAGGCACCAGGCTCCACCTAATTTTTGGCGACTTAACAGATACCAGCACAGTCTACAACGTGCTGACACAAGTTATGCCTGACGAGGTCTATAACCTTGGGGCTCAGAGCCATGTGAAGGTGTCTTTTGACATACCTGAATACACAGGCAATTCCGTTGGCCTGGGAACAGTGCGAGTTTTAGAAGCTATCCACCGGTTGGGATTAAAGACTAAATTTTACCAGGCTTCCTCAAGCGAGATGTTTGGCAAAGTCCAAGAAGCGCCACAAACAGAAAAGACTCCCTTTTATCCCCGCTCGCCTTATTCGGTGGCCAAACTATACGCCCACTGGATGACGATTAATTACCGTGAGAGCCACGGCATGTATGCTTGCTCGGGCATTCTTTTCAATCACGAAAGCCCGCGCCGGGGCGAAACTTTTGTAACTCGCAAGATTACCCGCGCCATTGCTCATATTCAAGCAGGCCTGCAAGAAAAGCTTTATATGGGGAATCTGGACGCTAAACGCGACTGGGGTTATGCCAAAGAGTACGTTGAGGCCATGTGGCTGATGCTACAGCAGGATAAGCCAGATGATTATGTTATAGCTACCGGCAAAACGCACAGCGTACGGGAGTTTCTGGAAGAAGCTTTCAAATACGTCGGGATGGATTATAAAAAATACGTCGAATTTGATGAACGCTACCTCCGCCCGGCAGAAGTTGACATGCTGATTGGTGATGCCGGCAAGGCTAAAAAGCAACTAGGCTGGGCGCCCAAAACTACCTTTAAAGAACTAGTCAAGATTATGGTGGATGCTGATGTTGAAGAACTCAACAGGCGGCTCAAAGGCGAGTTTGACCAGACCCAAGAAGTCGTCTAAAAATACTTAGCGAGTCAAGTATTTTTCTGTGGAACAAGTTTACTGAATACAGTCATTAAATCTTCGGCTGATTTATCCCAGCTAAACTTCGCGGCTTGTACTAAGCCTTTTTGGCGCAGACCTTCAGCCAATTTTTTGTCAGACAGCACACGCTCCATGGCTTTGGTGATGGCGGCTGTATCCTCGGCTTTAATCATTATACCGGCACTGCCTACTACCTCCGGTAGAGATGTGTTATCGCTTGTTATCACAGGAGTACCACAGGCCATGGCTTCCAGCGGCGGTATGCCAAAACCTTCGTAAAAAGACGGGAAAACAAAAACGCTCGCTCCAGAATAGAGTGCGGGTAAATCTTCATCCGGCACATAGCCGGTTTTTATGACCTCATATTTAGCTGACAATTCACCAACCTTTTTTTCCAGCTCATCATCTAACCAACCCTTGCCTCCGGCCAAGACCAGAATGTAAGATTGCTTTATTTTTTCGGGCAACTTTTCATAAGCATCAAGGACACCAACAAGGTTTTTGCGTGGTTCGAGCGTACACAAAGAAAGTATATAAGGCTTTTTAACACCGTAGTTTTTCTTGACCTTGGCAATTTCCGCCAACTTCCGCGGGTAGAAAACCTTTTGGTCTACGGCTGGCGAGACGATTGATATTTTACCTTCAGGTAACTTGAAATGATTGATAATCTCACTTTTTGAGTATTCGGAAATCGTAACTATATGAGTAGCTCGACGAACCGACCCGGGGAGAAATTTATCTAGGTTCTGCCTATTTTTTGGTGAAGTGTACTGAGGATAACGTATGTAAGATAAATCATAAACAAAAAGCACATATGGTGTTTTTTTCGTAAGCGGTAGAGCCACATAGTTAAAATATACAAAAGCGTCATATTTTCTAAGCGCGACTAGATCGAAAGGTGGCGCCCAACCAACACGTTTATAAAACTGGTAGTACAAAATCGGCGGCAACCATTTAACCACCCGATAAGACAAATGACCGCCCGGCTTTATAGGGGGGGTAAATTTCCTAAAAAACAGCCACTGTTTAACTATTTCAAACTGGATGTTCTTGTCCGACCGCTGAGTAGCCTCTAGGAGTCGTTTAGCATACTGCCCGATACCGTTCAAATTACCGGAAAAACTAAAAAGCGGCGTTCCTTCTATACCGATCTTCATTGCTTGCCACCTACATCGTCCAAAGTGGCCAGTATTCCCGCGGCAGTTTTGTCCCAGGTGAATTTTTTAGCTTGCTTGTAGCCTTTGGATGTCATTTCTTTGTCCTTCCTAGGATTATTTAAAAGTTCCACGATGCCACCAGCTAACTGGTTTGAAGACTGGAGCAACAAAGCGGCATCACCAGCGATTTCAGGTATGGAAGAGTTAGAAAGTGCAATCACCGGACAGCCGGCAGCCATTGCCTCAAGCACCGGCAGGCCGAAGCCTTCGTATAAGGAAGGAAAAACAAAAGCCTCCGCACTCCTATATAAAGTATAGCGCTGGTTGTCACCCACATAACCGGGAATAATAATGTCCCGGCTATACCTAGATGCTGCTTTAAGCTTTCTAATGGCCCCGGCCTCAAGGGATATTGATTCCGGTAATGTAAAATCTTTACCGACTAAAACTAACTGGATATCAAAGTTCCGGCTGCGCACCTCCTCGAAGGCCGAGATAAGTGCCGGCACATTTTTTCTATAGTCAATTGAACCGATATACAGAATGTAAGGTTTGGTAATCTTAAGTCTGGATAGGGCATCTGGATCAACCTTACCGGTTTCCGAAGGCGCCAAATGTATAGTTTTAAGGTGCGAGGCGTCAACTCCCCTTAACCATTTAATGGCATCTTGCCGGGTGGCTTCTGATATAGCCAATATTCGCGAAGCTCTTCGATATAGGTGAAGTTGTTGCCGGTAAACCAGACGGGCAACTGACGCTTGCTTGTTAGCAGAATAAAGCCTTTTACTTAAAGATAAATTCCACCTAGGAAAGTAGTGTTTTTTAAAAATCAACGGGATTAAATCATAAAGCACACCGACACTTGCTATCGGTTTGGCTGGCAACCCCTGGGAAATGTCCGGCTGAAAAAATATATCAATACCAGATGCCCAAGCCATCGAGGTTTTGGTTCGGAGATTATCCAAAACACCTCTAACGCCTAAACGCGCTGGGGGTACTATTTTTATTTTGTAGTCGAAACCGGGTGCCAGCGGTGGCAAATCATCCCGGCTATCATTTAACAAATAGAGAGTGTAATGATTTTTGTTGTCGAGTCTAGAAAGAGCCTCAAGGCTGTTATATAGAAAGTGCCCAATCCCGCGGTACTTGTGGTGGTTTTGCAGCGGTCGGGCATCTATGCCTATACGCAGCGGTTTGTTTGTCATATGTCATTAACTTCCTGGTTTCGGTTGTGCCATTTTGCGCGCCAATGGCTGCGAATATCCAGAATGTTATAGCATAAAGCACCAAACCAAAAATTGCGGCGCATCAGGCCAAGACCGATTGTTTTGTAGCGAGGAAGGGCGGTCAAGCTAGAAGCTTCAAGCAAAAAATTCAGACCAGAAGGCTTGAACCGATGCAAATCAATGCCAGCCTTATTTTGAAGAATCACCGAACGATGATAATTAAGGTTTTTCCGCTGCTGAGGAGTTCGAACTAGGTCTTGGTTTTTATCTAGCACACGGAGAATACTATCAAAAATTTTCTGACTCGGTGATGATAAGCTTCTTGGTCCGCGGCGGTAAACGACTAGCGGCTTATCTATGTAAAGAAAATCGTGCTGGTCATGGGCAATTCTTAGCCAGCAATCATAATCTTCAGGACCGCGAAGAGATTCATCAAAAAGATATCTTTTGGCCACACTGGTCTTCATTAAGACTGCATGTGAAGCTATGCAATTACGGAGAAGTAAGTGAGTGTAAATCTGTCCTTGGGCTGGCGGCCACAGGCGGCTCAGGGGCTTCTTCTCCATTTGGCCATCGCGAAGAACCAGACAATCAGTGTAACAGACCGCCACATTAGGGTTGGGCTCTAGGGCACCGAGCTGAGCTACGACTTTATTTGGCAGAAGGTAATCATCACCGTCTAAAAAACTGATATATTTTGAATCGGCTGCCTGAATACCGAGATTACGTGCAACCGAGGGGCCTGAGTTTTTCTCAGTAGATAATAGTTTAAATTTATATTTTTTTTGTAATCTTTTTATCACCTTTAGAGTGTCATCGGTTGAGCTGTCATTAACTACTATGACCTCAAGACCATAATTGCCGTCAGTCTGCTTGAAGGAACTCTGGATAGCCTGTTCAATGTAAGCTGCGTGGTTATATGCCGTAATAACTACGGTGACGGATGGGCGAGTCATAATTTATAAACTTTCCAAAATTTTTCTATATTCATTAATCATCTTTTGCTTGGTAAAACTCCTTGCTTTCTGGATAGAGTTTACACTAAACAGGCCTCGCAGCTCGTTGTCATTAAGTAGTTTTAGTACTGCGGCTGAGAAGTTTTTGACCGAATTTTCATCATAGGGGATCAAAAAGCCCGTTTTGCTATCGGTAACTATTTCTGGAACGCCGCCAACTTTAGTGGCTACGACCGGCACCCCGATAGCAGAGGCTTCAAGAATTGCCAGCGGCATGCCTTCCATTTCTGAAGTAAGTAGCAGGACCTCACTGTCTATAAGCAACAGTTCAGGGTTGTCTAGGGGGCCAGGAAGTAGGATGCGTTTCTGCAGCCCACCCCCTTTTATGAATTCTTCCATTTGCTTCTTTTGAGGACCATCACCGGCAAAAACAAAAATACAGTTATCAATCTCTTGCGAGACTTTTCTGGCTATTTCCAGACCAAGAAAGGGCTTTTTCTCATCGTTAAAGCGGCCTACCCAGGCAACAATTTTGGTATTTCCGGCTATAGAATTATTTCTTTTGTAATTTCCTCTTTTGTCGTTGACGCTACCCTCCGTAGATACGCCGTTTGGAATGAAGTAAAAATCTTTTTTGTTAAGCCTAAACTCCTTGTTCATATAGTCACGTAGATAGTCTGTCACAGTAACACGTCTGTTAATAAGCTTGTGATAGGGCAATGAAAAAAGCGGGGAGCTGCCTTTATCAAGCCTCCCGCCTTGCCCGTGAAGTATGTCGATAATTTTTGTATCGCCCGATAGTTTCTTTATACCTGGTATGGCGGAATAGCCAACAAATGAATTAGAGATAATAACGAAGTCTATATGGTTAATAGCCACATACTTTATAACGTAAGCAGTTTTGTTAGATGGGTAGTGTACCGCTCCACGAAGGTCGACAATCGCCCGAGCGGCATTAAATCTGTGAGTCCATTTATTTTCTATGACTTGTTCAGTTATTAAGATATGAATTTCGTATTCTGGCGAAAGACCTTCCACCAGGTCGAGCATCACCTTTTCTGCGCCTCCCATGGAAAGCCACGGCACTAGAAAAAGTATCTTTTGTCTGTTAGATTTGCTGGCGTTTTTCGCTAACCTTGATTTGAAAGAGCGACGCTCTTGGATTATAAGTGGCGTTGCTAGGACACGTTTGGTCCTGCTGAGATATGGCCTGAGCCAAGTCTTGATGTAGGATGCGAGTACAGCTCTATCAAATCTATTAAAGTGCAATGTGCCCAGCCTTCTTATCAGAAAAGCCCGTTTGGTATATTGAAGTTTTTTAACCGGGGATTTCTTCTTGTTAGCTTCTTGGGTAATTGACCCAGGGGACATTCGATACTTTAAAAGAGGCTCTCTAAGCTTAGAAATATGTTTTCCGTCTGTGGCGAGCCTTAGCCACAGATCGTAATCTTCAGAAGCTGGAATATTGCGGTATTTATAGTTCCGCAAGACATCTGCCCGTACCATTATGCTAGGGTGTGCAAGACAACTGCTCGTAGGTAAGTATCTGAGAATAGCCTCTGACGAAACGTTGTCGACATCTTCTTCCCAGTCGCCTTGCTGGATGCCGTATTCATCAATAACAATCACGCGCGTAGCAAGTATCGAGCAGTTAGAGTTGGCCTCTAAAAACGCAAACTGTTTTTCAAGACGGGTCGGCAAGCTAATGTCATCGGCGTCCATACGGGCAATATATTTACCGCGAGCGAGCTGAACTCCTTCGTTAAGAGCGGTCACTAGACCTTTGTTGCCATGGCTGATTACCTTTAGCCGTTTGTCTTGCTGAGCATACTTATTGATAATACGTAGACTTTTATCAGTTGAACCGTCGTTAATGATCAAAAATTCAAAATCTTTAAAAGTTTGGTCCAGAATACTGCTAATCGACTCATCCAAATACGCTTCTCCGTTATATACGGACATCAATACGGTAACTTTGGGCATAGAAGGAAAATTGGCTTTATCCATTGGCTAACGAGTTAAAAATTTCTCCAAATCGCGTACTCTTCTCCTGCTTCCGCAACCGAACCGTACTTACTTTGCGATGATTCCATTTTTCTCAGATTTTTTACCCAGCCAAAATGTTTGATAAATATCTTATCATTTAGCTCAAGCGGCTCAGCCTCTGTAGCCTCATGATAATGAACATGCATGGCGAATTTCCCATTTGGCCGAAGGACTCGCTTAATTTCCTTAGCCGTTTTCGCCAGGCTATCAACATGGTCTATGGCATTAACTGAGATGACGGCATCAAAATAATTGTCTTCTATAGGGATGTCTTCAGAATAGGCGTTAACAAACTTTACTCTATCGTAATAATGCAGCGGATAGCCTGCAGCTATATACTCGGAATAAAGAGGGTCTAGAGAATAGATTTCACAATCAGCGAAAACTGCTGCACTAGGCATCGGCCCCGCGCCGATATCAAGTAGCCGCATGTTCCTAAAAACGTTTTTATCCAGTTTCAAATCAGCAAGGTACTTTGGCTTTTGATGAACGCTAAACCACGTGAGTATCGCGCTATCCTTAAGATTATTGGCTTTAATCTTTTGTCTTGCCTGCGGTGGTTCATGGCCATAGTGCCGTTTGAGTCTACCTTCATGCCAATCTTTATATAGGCTTATCTCCTTAACCCAAAACGCTGTTTCCGCTCCGTACTTCGCTTTACTCCACCGCGCTTTATTGAATGCTCTTAGGAATGACTTATTGGACATAATTTTACATATTCACCGTTACTATAATTTTACCCATTCATCCAATAGCAGGCCAGACGAATCAATAGAGGTGTCCTTAAACCATTTTTTTGGGGCAACGATAATTTTATTTGGACTGTTGTTCAGCCAGCCGCCCCACCAGCTAAAAGAGCTATTTGCGATTACGTTGTGTTTACATAGTGACATGAGCCACATATCCTCCCAATTTTTGTTTTGCGGGTCGCTGTAAAAAGTAGGAGATTCTAAATTTAGGTGCTTCTTGCACCATTCAATATCATCTGAGAATACAAAGAAAGCAGGCTTATTAATTTTTTTTCCGATAAAATCAGCTGCATTTTTATAATAATCTAGCGGTAATATGCCTAATCTTTGCTCGGCGATTTTGTTAGTAACATAATCACCCCGACGAATATGCACCGAGACTGCCTCGGAGTTATAAATCTCCGTCTTTAACTTGTCGGTGTTATGCCCAGGCAGCTTATTGAACCTGAAATCACTGCGTATACTAATTGCTTGATCTTTAAAATATTTTTCATTTAGCCAATTACCTTCTAGGTAAGAATTTTTTGGGGCCTCCAAAAGGTCCGGCTGAAAACTACCATCCTCGGGTTCGTAGAATGGTTGGATAGAGCCCATTAATACACGGTATAGATGTTTCTTCCGTGTATATGGAGGCATATAAACTCGATTCAAATCTAAAGAATTAGCGAAAGAAGCATTGATCTCAAAAGCATCTAAGCTATACTGCCTTCGAGCAATTTCGTGTTGTTCTTGGGCTATTGTTAGCCAGCTCAAGTCAAACTTTAGCTTAGTCTTATTATGTGATGCCAACCTGTGCCCCGCAGCGTATTGGAACATCTGGTTACCGAGGCCGCCCCTAAGCCTTATTATAATCACTTGCTGCTCCGTTTAGCCACAACGTGATAACCGAAACAAAGAAGCTCATTAGATCCAGTATCATGGTCTGAAAATCCTTGCAGCATTTGCAGCATTTTTTTGGCGGCTAAAATATTAATCAGACTATCATTGTATGTGCTGTATTTTTTTGCTACTTCCGGTAGCCTTCTAATTTCTTGTGCCAGATATTCAAAGTAATTTCCATTCGGAGTTATTTCTTTAACCTTAAATCCATGAGCAGTTAAATTTTTCTGGTAATAGTAAGGGCTAAAACCATTTGAAAAGTATTCTGGCGCAAAATGCGTAATACTACAAAAAGGAGCAGTGATAATAAGAGTGCCACCCGATTTAATGAGACGAGAAAATTCTTTTATCGCAAGCACAGGATCGGGTATGTGCTCAAAAACCTCAGTACACATAATGGCGTCAAACGAACTATCGGATTCGGGGATATCAACTATATCAGAGATGATATCTATTCCTGTAAAATCCCACTCGTTGGTTTGGAGACCCGTATTATCGCCGTGTCCATCATATTGCGAAATATCCTGCGAGACATATTTTAGGTGTTTACAGAATTTTTTGAATTGTTGTTCTCCGGCGCCAGCATCAAGAATTCTTGATCCTTTCGGAATTTTTTTAAGAGTTTTTTTGAGCCACTCTACTCTCGGAGCGTCGTTTATTGTCCCTACGGTCAGATTTTTCATTTGCTCTTCTTTAATGATTTAATTTGTTTCGCGGGTGGCTTTGATAATTTGCCTCTGGTCAAAAGACGTATCGCAGAGGCAAACCGGCTACTTAACTTTTCAACTGGGCTATGAGCATGGCGAAGCACGAAAGAGTTAAAGCCGGGAAATATGATTTGTTGGCCCTGCGGCACCAAACCAACTTTAGCAAATTCCCAGTACCACTCAGCACGGTTGCGGCAGTTAATATGAGTTTCGTCAGCAGCCCAATCTTCACTGGTTGATATAAGCAATGCGCCTTTTTCGCTAGTTACCCGGGCGAGTTCAGCGATGAACTTATGTGTCAGCTCGGGGGGCAGGTGCTCCAACACTTCCATGCAGATCGTCATGTCAAAAACCCGACTAGGGTAATCGTTGTGAGTAAAGTCGCGGACAGTTATAGCTGGCAAAAACCAAGGGTTTATCTGCTTTTCGACAGCCAGAAAGTACGAGATGTCGTTGCCATAGATTTCTTTGAGGCCTTCACGGCGTAGCGACTCCATTATGTAACCATTCAGGCACCCAACATCCAAGATTTTAGAAGTTTTTTTATTAAATTTCTGTGGAGCGTGCTCAAGAATCTGGGCAGCTGCCAAACGCGCATTTTGCAGCCAATCGGTATCGCCCCAACGAGCAATGTAGGATTTGCCGTATTCTTCTGGTGTGGTGCCAGACTTTTTCTGGAAGAGCTGCTGACCGATTATATTAAAACCAGTTTTCTCCAGTTCGTTAGTTAGCTTATCATTCGGTGCCTCCAGCCATACGCAGCCTGCCTCATGTGTCAATTGGACTAGTTGTTTTGATAAGCTACGCTCATTGAGACCTGTCTTTCCAACAACTACCAAATCGGCTCGCAGCAAACTGTTCTCTAGATGTCGCTTTCCATCATCGGGGTTAATCTTTTTGACAATTTCTGCCGAAATATTTTCAGGCAGCCTAGCATCCATTAAAAAAACTAACCGTAATTTTTTAGGCAGTATTTTTGCTTTTGACAGGTCTATTGAAGACATCTATATTTGCCCCAGATTTGTCATTCGCGAAGTGACTTAAATTTTTTACCAACTAAAGAAGGATGGTGCATAACACGCACTGTTTTCATAGTGACCATACGCGGAAGCCTAAAAGTATTTTTACCCGTTGCTCTAGTGGCCAGAAGATACTTCTGAAACTTATCTTGGCGTCTTTCTTTTTGGAAACTAGAGATTTCGATACGCTCCATTCGGAGGTAGTTTTTTTTGATGGTCGGGTTCCAGCGCCCATAAAATATATTGGTATTGCGTTTCATAGCGTCCTCAAAAAACTTCATCCTCTTGGGGCTATATGAAGCAATTGTAGAAGATTCATTTTTAACATTCATTAGAACCGCGAAAACTTTATAGCCTAAACTCTTTGCGCGAAACGCTATGTCCATATCATCCTGATATAAAGGTGCATATATTTCGTCAAGGTATCCGTGTTCTTCTAAAAATGACTTACGCATGAACAAAGGCCCCCTCATACATGCGTCTACTTCAAAAAACTCGTGCTTGAAGTCTGAATCAGTATTTTCGTCTTGGCGCCAATAAGCCTCATTTTCATTAAGAGCAATTTGACCCGGGCCCTCAAGTTTAGTGCCCCTCGGATAATAGTTCACGCCTGATAGACCGCCAAGTATAGCTATTTTCGGAGCCTTATCTAGAAAGGTGACCGCTTCGAAGAATATGTTGCGGTCATAAATAATATTGTCGTCTTGGACAATGCAGCAATATCTACCTGTGCTTTTTTTCAGCCCGATGTTATTAGACTTAACCTCAAAAATATTCGGGGTGGTCTCGTAAGTAATGGCGTAGTTTTTATTACGCAAATATCGGTGAACGATTTCTTCGGATTTATCTTTACAGCCGTCAAAAATTATATTGAGCTCAACATTTTTGTACTCCAAGATGGCTTTATCTAGGTACTTCAAGAGCCTCAAGATAGAGTCTCCCTTGTTATAGATTGACAGCACTATACTGACCTTAGGGTATAGCTCCCCGTCTATTATCGCCTTCAAATTTTCCCTCATAGTCTGTAAGTATGGTTCGTGAAAAAGTTTGTAGTATTCTATGGTTTTTTGTTTTAGATCTTTAAGCTCGGAACTACTCAGATTGAAGCTGCTATTTATCGTGAACAGATTATGCTCATTGTCCGGGCTTGAGTCCAACCAACCTAGTGGCGAGAAATCTACACCTGTTGATTCGCTAATTATCGGCACAACTCCGTGGCGGGCCGCATCCAGCACTGTGCCAGCTTGGCCTTCCTCCAGAGCTGGATGGACTATAAAGTCATTGGAGGCCATTATATTTTGGTATTTTGTAGAGTCGGAATTCACCCAACCATGGCAAGTGATCTTTTTGCCTAATTTTTCCTGTAGGTTTGATAACTTCTTTTCATAGTATGGCGTTGTTGGGAGACCCATTATATCAAGGTGAAAGTCTTTATGCTGGACGTCCGAGCTTGTAAACATCTTGTATACAATGTCGAAGCCCTTCCTTATGCCGATTTCAGATGATGCGTATATATATCTGTTCCCGGGGGTTTCTTTTATTGATTCAATTGGATCTGAATCTCCAACTGCATAGTTAAGCATTTTGATTTTTGTTTTAGGTACACCGTTTTCGATGAAGGAATTATAAGTTGCAATATTGCCGACACATAAAATATTATCGGCATTATTAATTACTTGTGATATCTTTTGCTCGTCAATCAAGTCCCAATTGCTAATTGCTGAGTCTGGAAGTTTTTCCTGGGCAGCGAAACTTGAAATTAGCTGATTTCTCTCCTTGGGATGCATATTGACTGCCCACAGAACGCTAGCTTTAATTTTGCAAACTTTCAAAATATCCGAGAAGTTACGGTCTATGCCGATAAAGAGGTCATATACTTCACCAGCATGATCTGCATATTCTTGTCCCTCGATATAAGTAACATCGCCCATCTCGGACAAAAGTTCGTAAAGAGCCCTTGCCAGTATGTTAGTAGAAGAGCTCCAATATCTATGATTCTTTTTAGGTTTGGTAGGGTCAAAGTGCACCTTACTATAGGACAAAAGGATTTTCACGATAATTTTTCCCACGAAGATTCAACGAGCAAAATAGAAGAGTAGTTAGAAAAAACTTCTCCACTTGCGAAAGGCGCCAAAGGATTAATCTCTATTTTTGCTATAGGCTCAGAGTCTAGGGCAAAAGTATCATCGGCCCACATGCTGAGTCCGAGAATGTATTCTCCTGGCGCTATGCGGGGAAGCTTGATCGTAAACATAAAATTGGTTTGAGACTCAACCTCAAAATATTTATTCTCCAAAGCGCTATGCGTAAGGGCTAACAGGGTACCGTCTTGAGCGGATCTTAAATCAAGGCCAAAAACTACCCTTTTTTGCTTACCGTTAGGCGTATAACTAAGATTTACCTTTATATCGTTACCGCTATCAAGATGACAGTGTAAATTCTTACTGTCGTTAATTCTAATATCCTCAACCTTGCCCTTTAAGGTTGACAACAAACCGCGTTCAAAATCCGGCTGTGTGCTACTAGAGTATTTTGCGATAACCTTTTCGGGTGTACCGGTCTCCACAATCGAACCTTTGGACAGTAAGATCACACTTTTACAGAGCTGTTTGACAGACCCCATATTATGGCTGACAAATAAAACTGTACGCCCGTGGCTGGCAACATCCTTCATTTTGCCAAGACTTTTCTTTTGGAAAGCGGCATCGCCAACAGCCAAGACTTCGTCAACAATTAAAATGTCTGGCTCAAGATGAGCCGCAACCGCAAAGGCTAGCCGTACATACATTCCGGAGGAATAATATTTTACCGGAGTATCCAGAAATTGTTCAACCTCAGAGAACTCTATGATGTCATTGAGTTTATGGTTGATTTCTGATTTTTTCATGCCAAGAATTGAGCCATTAAAATAAATGTTCTCGCGGCCGGTCAGTTCTTGGTGAAAACCCGTGCCAACTTCCAGCAAACTGGCTGTCTTACCGCGCAATATTGCTTTGCCCTCAGTGGGATCGACAATACGGGAAAGAATCTTCAACAAAGTCGACTTACCGGAGCCATTTTTACCGATAATCCCAACGACATCCCCCTGATTAACTTCGAAGCTGACATCTTTTAATGCCCAAAAGGTTTCTTTACTTTGGGTTCTGCCGGTGATCAGACTGGCGGGTTTTTTGATTGCCGCCGCCAAGTCATCACGCAAAGTGTGGTAATTAGTCTTCTGCGAATGACTAATCTGGTACTTCTTGGATAAATTCTTAACTTCGATAACAGGTTTCATATTATATCCGCGAATTGCCTCTCGGTGTGCTTGAAGTATGCAATGCCGATCCAGAGTAGAATGAATGCGGACACACAGGAAATACCTAACTGGGCCCAATTTATAGAACCTTGATGGAGCAGGCCGGAGCGCATTGTATTGATCACGCTGCTCATGGGGTTGAGGCTAAGAGCCCACTGGAATTTGTGAGGGATAAGACTTACGGGGTAGATGACAGGGGTGACAAAAAGTCCGATCTGTACGATAAAAGGTACGATTGACCTAACGTCGCGGTACTTAACATTCAGAGCGGCAAAAAGTGTGCCAACCCCGAGGGCCGCTATTACGCTGAGAAGTAGCATGGGTAGAATCATTAATAAACCTTCTGTGCCGGGCGCAATATGGTAATAAAAAGCTAACCCCGCAAAAACTATAGCCGCAAAAAAGAAGTCCACTACGCCGAGCAGGGTCGCCGATATGGGAATGATAATCCGTGGGAAGTAAATTTTTGTAATAACTTGCTGGTTAGTAACGAAACTGTTGCTGACTTGGCTGAGCGCCGAGCTGAAATAATTCCAAAAGAGCAAGCCGGTGTATGAAAAGATGGCGTAAGGAACTGCTCCGGATTTTATGCCGGCCACTTTGTTGAAGAATACGGTGAAGACCACCATAGTGCTAAAAGGCTGGATAATTGCCCAAGAAGCGCCGATAGCAGTCTGTTTGTAGCGGACTTTAATGTCGCGCCAAGTGAAGAAGTAGAAAAGCTCCCTGTAATGCCAAAGCTCCTTAAAATTAATCGAGATTCTATTTTTTGGTTTAATAACGATTTCGTTGCTAGCAGCCATTATGATTTCCCTTTTTTGTACCAATCAATAGTTTTGCGCAGGCCGTCTTTAAAAGTAGTCGTGGACTCAAAGCCGAATTCTTTCTTAGCACGTGACGTATCTAACTTGCGGCGAGGCTGGCCGTTGGGCTTGGAAGCATCCCACTTAATTTTACCTTTAAAGTCTGTTTCTTTGGCAATTAACTCCACTAAGTCTTTAATAGAAATTTCAAACGAAGAGCCTAAATTAACAGGGTCGCTTTTATTGTATTTTTCGGCGGCCAGGACTATGGCCTCCACAGTATCTGTTACGTATAAGAATTCGCGGGTCGGCGAACCGTCGCCCCAGACCTCTATGCTGTCCGCGCCGGATTCTACGGCGTCTACGCATTTTTTAATCAGGGCAGGGATGACGTGCGAGCTGGCCGGATCAAAATTATCGCCTGGGCCGTACTGGTTAACCGGCAGTAAGAAGATTGAATTGTAGCCGTACTCTTGGCGATAGCCCTGGCTCTGCACCAGCATCATTTTTTTGGCCAGGCCGTAGGGAGCATTAGTTTCTTCCGGGTAACCGTTCCACAAATCTTCTTCCTTAAAAGGGGTAGGCGTGTATTTGGGGTAGGCGCAGATGGTGCCGATAGCTACAAACTTGGGGATTTTAAATTGCCGGGCCTGCTCCATCATTTGGATGCCCATCATGGCGTTTTCGTAGAAGAATTTGCCGGGGTGCTCGCGGTTGGCACCTATGCCGCCAACAACTGCTGCCAAATGGATTACCATATCGCAGGGGTTTTCTTTAAACATCGCGGCTACTTGGTTGCCGTCAACTAGATCGTAATCGGCCTGGGTCGGCGCAAATACATCAGCACCCAACTTGTTGAGCTTGTTAACTAAATGCGTGCCAACAAATCCATGGCCGCCAGTGACTAATACTTTCTTATTGTTCCAGAACATTTACTCCTACGAGTATAACATGCCTAATCTGTTGCGACGAACCTGCCAGTTTAATATATTAGGCCTAGAGCTCCTGCATTGATTTGGCCAGATCGATGATAGGGGCTCAGTAATATCCCTCTTGTTATCGTCTATAGCTAGATGAGCGGCAATGTTATCATGGTTAGCAATGGCATCTGGCAATAGCGTTATTTCTGGCAAACAGGAAACATATCTTGTAATTGGCGCTAACGGTTTCATTGGCAGCCATCTGGTTGACCAGTTAGCAAAACTTCCCAACACCAAAGTAGTGTGCTTTGATCGTTTTAGCCGCCCGCCGGTTTTTATGCGTCGTCCCAACACAAAACTAATCAAAGGCGATTATTTTAATAAACAAGATTCAGAAAAGGGCTTAGAGAATGTTGATTATGTAGTTCATTGTTTTTCAGCTACAACGCCCGCCTCGTCGCTCGCTAACCCGAACTTAGACGCCCAAATGATTAAAAGAAATACCGAGTTTTTTGAAAACTGTGCCAAAAGTAACGTTAAAAAAATAGCCTTTGTCTCTTCGGCCGATGTCTATGGCAAGGCTAGTGAAAAAAAAGCAGCTACCGAGGACGATAGGCCAAAGCCTACTTCGCCTTACGGTATGGCTAAACTTGCGAGCGAGCGCTCGCTTGAGACCTTTCGAATTAAATATGGCCAAGCATACGTTGCATACAGGCTGACTAATCCATACGGTCCAAGACAGATTTTTAAAAACGGAATGGGGGTTATCCCGGTATTCATTGATAATATTAAGACCCAGCGTAAGATTTCGGTCTTTGGTGATGGCAGCGCCTCCAGGGATTATATATACGTTGAGGATGCGGCCAAAATGATGATCAATGCTTTAATTCAGCCTAATCGCCACAACCTATATAACATTGGCAGCGGCAAACAAACTACTATAAATGATCTCATCCAAACACTCCAAAAACACTTCAATAAAAAAATAGATATTGAGTATAAAAAAACGCCCGCGATTAACTCTAAACGTATTTGGGTCAGTATTACACGCTTTAACTCAGAATTCGGTGCGCCTGAGCTTATACCCCTAGAGGCCGGTATTGCCAAAACATTGGCAACCGCTGAGCCTAGAACTGGTACTGAGAAACAATAGTCTTTAAGTAAGCTCCATAGCCGGATTTTTCTAAACCAGCTGCCAGTTTGAGTAACTGGGACTTATCAATTAATCCTTGGAAATAGGCAACTTCTTCAATACAGCCAATTTTTACGCCCTGACGCTCTTCTATAACCTGCACAAAGTGTGAGGCTTGATTCATACTGTCAAATGTCCCGGTATCAAGCCAAGCAGTACCTCTTCCCAGTATGCTGACCTTTAATTTCCCACGCTTAAGGTATTCATCTAAAATGCTGGTTATCTCCAGTTCACCACGGGCACTCGGCTTTACAGCCTTAGCAATTTCGATAACATCATTATCAAAAAAATAAAGACCGGGGACAACATGGTTAGATTTAGGTTTTGCCGGCTTTTCTTCTATTGACACTACATTCAAATTTTTATCAAATTCTACAACCGCATACGGCTTGGGATTAGAAACATGGTATCCAAAGACGACTCCGCCATCAGGGTCTGTAAATTGCTGGAGTTTGGTGCCCATTACTGAGCCGTAAAATATATTGTCGCCCAGAATCATGGCAACTTTATCCTTGCCGATAAAATAGGCTCCCACTATGTAGGCATCTGCTAGACCGCGTGGCTCTTTCTGAGCCTTGTAGGAGAATACGCAACCGATTTGTGAGCCGTCTCCTAGTAGTTGCTTAAAGCGAGGCAGATCATGGGGCGTAGAGATAATTAATATCTCGCGGATACCAGCGCTGATAAGAGTACTCAAAGGATAATAAATCATCGGCTTATCGTATATAGGTATCAGCTGTTTACTGACAGCTTGAGTGATAGGATATAGCCGAGTTCCGTTGCCGCCGGCTAATATTATGCCTTTCATCATCCTAGCTTACTATATTTGGCTTCAGTTTGGCTTTTCTGGTCCTGCCACCAATCCCGGTTAGCTTCGTACCATTTAATGGTGTCGGCAAGTCTCGATTCGAAGTCTGTATATTTTGGCCGCCAGCCAAGCTCAGCGCCGATTTTAGTAGCGTCGATGGCGTACCTTAGGTCGTGGCCAGGCCGGTCGCTGACCTGTTCGTAATTGCCAGCCGGCTTGCCCATAAGTTTTAATATCATTTCCACAACTTGCTTATTGGTTTTTTCGCCCTCGGCACCAATCATATAAGTATCGCCAATTTTGCCCTTTTCTAAAATCGCCAGTATAGCCGAGCTGTGATCTTCGGCGTGGATCCAGTCACGGATATTGGCGCCACTGCCGTAGAGTTTTGGCTTGCGGCCACTTAATATTTCGGTTATCTGGCGGGGGATGAATTTTTCGACGTGCTGATAGGGCCCGTAATTGTTGGAGCAGTTAGAAATGGTAGCGGCTACTTTAAAGCTGCGTACCCAGGCTCGGACCAAATGGTCAGACCCAGCCTTGGTAGCCGAATAGGGACTGGACGGGTTGTAGGCTGTAGCTTCATTGAATTTAGGATCGTCCGGCCCCAGGTCGCCATAAACTTCATCGGTGGAAATGTGGTGCAGGCGTTTGCCGTGTTTTCTGACAGCTTCTAAAATCTGGTAAGTGCCTAATATGTTGGTATTAACAAACGGCCATGGATCTTGAATGGAGTTATCGACATGGCTTTCGGCCGCAAAATGGATGACAATATCACAATCGGCCACCGCACTGTTAACTACCTCCGGGTCGCAAATGTCGCCTTTTATAAACTTGAAGTTAGTTTTGTCCAAACCATCGAGATTTTTAATATTGCCAGCATAAGTCAGCGCGTCTAGAACCGTAACCTGCCAATCGGCTCGCTCGCGCAAAACGTAATGGACAAAGTTGCTACCAATAAAACCAGCTCCGCCGGTCACGAGGACCTTTTTGTTGTTCCAAAAATCGGACATACTAACCCAGTATAACAGATAAGAAGTATTTATTTTTAGGAGCGTGCCAGAGCAGGGATTATAATTGACCGTTTGTGCGAGAAGACCAAGTAGGGTGGCCGCCTGTATCGTAAATAACCAAGTTCCCATCGCCCTGCATAACCAGGCTAGATGTTCCTCTGCCGGCCGTACCGGACGACCAATAGGGCCTACCTTGCGCGTCGTAGAGCACTAGATTACCGTCATTCTGCATGGTTGCCTTTGTGACGGGCTTGCCGTCTGTACGGCTGGACCAAAGAGGCCGGTTTATGGAATAGAGCACCAAGTTACCATCGTCCTGCATGATTAACCTATAGCGCCCGTCTGAGGATGTAATTGACTGGCCAATATCCAATACCTGGTTTGGCCCAAGCGTAGTATTAGTACCTGACGTACCAAAATCTACTAGCGTGTAATAGTTAAGCCCGGTGTCGCTTGCCCAACTAAGCCTTTCGATAACCGGCTTAAAGTATTCTTTGAAAGTACCGGTGGTGGCGGGCGCTTTATACCAAAATTCAAATGTGGCAGTACCACCTGGGGGGACGGAAGCCTCTGCCATATTTGCCGGACGGTTGCAGCTTAGCCAAGCCGGGCTGTCGATCGTATCGCAAAATGCGCTGCTTCGGTCTTGCGGATTGCTAGCACCAGCATGAACAGGATTGGCGCCGCTATTAGACCAAGTAAGGCTGCTGGTATTTTTAGCTTGAAAGCCTATGTACACTTTCTGCCCAGGCAGCAGGTTAGTTAGATCCGCGGGCGTGGTCTTAGTGTTATCCGTAAAGGCGTATTGGCTAACAATCGACCAGGCCGGCGGTTTAGTGACGGTGTGAAAGTACAGGCCGATATCATTCATCCATTTAAGCCCTTCGGCGACAAGGTTGAAGTGTTCATTATAGGTGCCGGCTTGTGCCGGGGCCATGTACCAAAACTCAAACGTCCCGGTTTGGCCCGGGGCAACAGAAGCTTCAATCATCCTTGCCGGACGGTTGCAGCCAAGCCAGGCAGGGCTGTCGCTGGTATCACAAAACGCACTGTTACGGTCCTGTGGCGAAGTTGTGCCAGCATCTACCGGGTTTGAACCAGTGTTAGTCCAAGTGGTATCGCCGGTATTCTTAGCTACAAAGCCAACATATACTTTCTGCCCGACCGTTAAGTTGGTTAAGTCTACTGGAGTTGTTTTGGTCTGGTCGGTGAAGGCATACTGGCCAACCGGTGACCAGGAGTAGATATCATAGACTGGACCGAACCAGGCCTGGAAAATGTCATCAAAATTTTGGTTACCATGGAAGTGCGGCGTGTAATCATAAAGTGCCGCCGTTGCGCCGGTGTCCATGTGGACCGCCGTGCCGTCAATGGGATACCAGCCGTCATAGAACGAGCTTGGGCCGCTAGGGCAAATCTGGTATACACCTTGGGTCATCCGGCCGCTGTAGCAGGTTTGCGGGTCATCAGAGTTATCCCAGCCCGGCTTGGTCTCCTGCCAGCCAACATTGCCCTTGGAGCGCTGCTCATGGAACCTGAGCATCCAGGCGGCATGGATAACCTGTTTGGAAAAGCCGCTTTCCGTAGCAGGGTTACGCGGGCAGCTGCCACTGTCCGGGCAATCATAACCCATAGCGGTATTTATGTACTGGCAGCCGTATGAAGCATCCCCTGAAACGACCGACGATTCTTTCTGAAGAGTTGCCAAAATAACCTGCGGGTTTATGCCGTAGGCATAAGCGGCATGAGCGATAACTGTACCAGCCGACACGTTGCCGCCATAGATGAAACCCGTCGAAGGCGAGTAGCCGTTTGTGTCGGGTGAGCTGAAACCGTTGTTGGTGCTGATGCAGCTGGCTGGAAAATTAGAGTTAAGCCAGTTGTCTATCTGGCCGGCGGTCATAGAGTTGGCTTTATCGAAGACGCCGTCATCCATCAGGTTATTGGCACTAAAGGCAGCCAGAGCAGGCTGCGAGTGCCAAAAAAGCAACCCTGTGACCGTTAGGCAAAGCACAATTATAGACACAAATGATTTCTTTATCATGGCTGGACCTCTAGAGTCAGGGCATCATTAGCGGTTTTTGTTTGTCCGTTTAGCGAGGCTATGGCGGTAATCTGCCAGGAACCGGCGTCAAAGCCGGCCTGCTTAACATCCCATGTCCAATATGTCGCACCGTTAGGGTCAGCGGTTTGGGTATCCAGCTTCTTCGTCACGCTGTCCTTAGTGAATTGTATGTAGCAAGTAGCCCCGGGTGTCGTATTGCATACCGACTGCTCGCCGGTGGGTAATCCGTTTTGGCCGGGGTGGTGATTACTGACAAACGTGCCATATGGCTCAATTAGAGTACTGCCGGCTGAGGGCGACGCGGTGGATTTATCTGAGGTGTTACCCGATGTTGCGTTAGAAGAGTTGCCGGGAACGGCGGGCTGCTTGTCAGAACTGGAGGCCCTGGCACTTGTAGGCGGCGAGGTGCTTGGTATGGTAATTGAACTTTTTGGATTATGAAAAACAAAAAACAAAATGCCGGCTAGCACAACCGCTGCCAAGCCAGTTAGTATCAAGGCTTTCTTAGATAGCTTAATTTTTTTTGACTTTTTGGCCATATCTTTATTTTAGCGTACGGTTTGTACTCACAACTGTAATCTGTTAGTGCTTATTTGTCAATCTGTAAAAAATACACTTGATATACTAATTTGGTATTAATATGAAATCACAAACCAGGTCTGATAATGATACGGTCGGCAGAGATTGGGGCGCGCCAATTGTCTCGTTTGCGGAGTTTGCGAAACTTCGTCCCAAACTAGGGAAGGTTGTTGCTACCAGCGGCGGTTTTGACCCAATCCACCCCGGCCACATCAGCTGCATTATCGACAGTAAACAATATGGCGATACGATGGTGGTGATTGTTAACGGCGACGCCTTCCTGACCGCAAAAAAAGGCCGCCCGTTCCAAAACCTCGAAACACGCTGCCTAATAGTCAGCGGTATAGTTGGCGTTGATTACGTTATCCCATTTGAAATTCATAATGACCAGACGGTTGCCAGGGCACTCGAGGCTTTAAAGCCGGATGTTTTCACTAAAGGCGGCGACAGAGTTGCCATTAGCAGTTTGCCAGAAGTCGAACAGCAAGCGATTGCAAAGAATAAAATCAAAGTTGTGTTTGGTATTGGCGAAGACAAAAAATGGTCTAGCAGCTGGTTCCTGAAGGAATGGGATGAAAGCGGCGATAAGACGTAAAGTTATAGCCTTTGATTTGGACGGGACGCTCAGCGCCAGCAAGTCGCCCATAACCGACCGTATGGCCGAGTTGATTGACCAATTATTAGAAAAATACCAAGTTTGCGTGATGAGTGGCGGCAAGTTTGAGCAGTTTGAAACGCAGTTTTTGAGCCATCTTAAAGCCGAACCGGCTAAACTCGCTAAATTGCATATTATGCCAACTTGCGGGACACGCTACTACAGATTTGAAAAGGGGAAGTGGACATTGAAATATGCCGAAGACTTTACACCTGCCCAAAAAGCCAAAATTGTCAAAGCCCTAAACGCCGGCATAGACCACTTTGGTTACCGCGAAAAGAAAACCTGGGGCGAAGCGATTGAAGACCGCGGTAGCCAGATAAGTTTTTCGGCACTTGGCCAGGATATTGTAGCGGCGCTGGGTGACGAGGGCGTGAAACGCAAAGAAGAATGGGACCCCACGAACGAAAAGAAAAAACAGTTACGCGATTATATTGCCGGATTAATTCCTGAATTTGAAGTGAGATCGGGCGGGTCAACAACCATTGATGTTACTAAACTGGGTATCGACAAAGCATATGGGATGCAAAAATTACTTAACATGTTAAGTATTTCTAAGAAGGACGTTTTATTTGTCGGTGATCGGTTGAACGAGGGCGGCAATGACTACCCCGTAAAAGCTATGGGAATTGATTGTATGGAAATTTCGCACTGGCAAGAAACCGCCCTGGCTATAGAAGCGATCCTGAACGTAAGCTAGTTTTTTGTGCTAAGCACCGTTTTATAAAATCTTGCATAGTGGAGCGGAAGTGCTTGGCGTCAAAAGCTTCGGCGGCTTTGGCAATTGAGGCGTGATTAAAACTCTGTGAATTAAATTTTTCTAAAGCTTGGGATAGAGCTTCCGTGGTTTGCGGTTCAAAAAACAGCCCGGTCTGGCCGGGCCTAACATAATCCAGGGCGCCGCCGTCTTTGTAGGCAATGACCGGCGTACCGGCGGCCAGGGCTTCTACGGCCACGATGCCAAAATCGTCTACGCCCGGAAAAATAAAGGCCAGGGAAGATTTAAAATAGTGTGCGACTTCTTCGTCGCTTTTACCGCGCAAGAAAGTTATGGACTTGCCGGCTAGGCGTTTAAGTTTTCCGTGGTCAGGGCCGTTTCCGAGTACGACCAACGGCAGGTTGAGCTTGGAGCAGGCTTTAACCGCCAGGTCTATGCGTTTGTAAGGGGTTTGGCGGCCGGCGGTGACGAAGCCGCGCCGCGGCTCGCTGGATTCGCCCCTAAATCTCTCAATATCAACCGGTGGATGTATGACTACGGCGTCACGATTATAGTATTTTTTAATTTGATCCTTGATGTAGGCAGAGTTGGCGATTAAAAAATCCGGGCGCTGCGCGGCTTTGTAATCCCAGCGGCGCATCGGGCCAACCAAAATTTTTAAGCCCAGGCGGGCCAGTGGATCCAGTTTGCCAAAGCCCGGGTGCTCCAAATAGTCGTTGTAGCGGCTCCAATAATAATGCGTCGGCGCATGGATGTACGAGATATGCAACGTTCTGGCGGGAGGTCGGATGAATTTGGCTTCGGCGCCGGAACTGCTGATAACTAGGTTGTAGCTGCTAAGGTCTAAACGCGAAAACCACAGGCCGCGTAGCGGCGGCAAAAACTTGCGTACTTTAGAAAAAGGCCAGTGCTGCATATAGCTAGTGATAACTTTGCCGTCCAGTTTTTGCCGCCACCCGTCCGTACAATAAGAGGTATAAATCGGTGCCTCGGGGTACATTTTGTGCAGTTCTTGTACCACCCGCTCGGCACCGCCGCCGACAAACCAATCATGAACGATTGCCACACGCTTTGGTTTAGCAGATCGTAGATCGTAGTTGGTAGTTAGGGGGCTAGGCATTTTTAGCTACGGATTTAATGAGTGCGTTAATTAATTTTTGCACATCAACCACAGCGTTGTTCGCGCTCTCTCTGTCGGAGCTATGGATGTATTCTAATCTCTCGGCTAGATAAAGGTAGTTTTTGACCTCGAGTAGTGAACCATAGGCAATTGTATAAAATTGAACCTTGTCTTTAGGAGAGCGCCGACCAAAACCCTCTGCAATATTGGCAGATACAGAGTTAGCGGCTCTCCGCGCTTGGTTTGTGAGGGCAAATTTTTCGTCTGCGGGAAAATTCTTAGTAATCTTATACATGGAGACCGCTAATTCTTGAGCCTTCTGCCAAGCTATTAACTGCTCGAAAGATTGAATTTTCTCTACTCTATCCGCCATTTTCTATCCTATCTACTAACTACTATCTACTAACTACTACTTTGCTCCGCCGCCGCCAAGCACGACTCTGACAGTTTTAATTATAATCATTAAATCCATCCAGAAACTCCAGTTTTGCACGTAGTAAACGTCTAGCTTGCGGCGTTCGTTAAAGCTTATAGCTCTGCGGCCGGAGATTTGCGCCAGGCCCGTAAGGCCGGACTTTACGCTTAGTATGGCATGGCGTTTTTCGTATAAATCCAGTTCCTGCGGGATTAGCGCCCGCGGCCCTACCAAACTTAAATCGCCCTTTATGACATTAATGAGTTGGGGCAATTCGTCCAGGGTGGTCTTGCGCAGAAACCTGCCAAAGGGGGTAACGCGCGGGTCTTTGACCAAAAAATCGCCGTTTTCGCGGTACTGCTTGGCCAGCTCCGGCCGCCCCATCATAGCGAAAGCTTCCTCCGGTGTGGTGCCATCATACTTTTTGTACTGGCTGCGGAATTTAAAGACTCTGAATTTTTGGTTAAAGCGTGTTAAGCGCGTTTGGCGGAAAAATACCGAACCGCTGGCAAAGACATTGATAAGAGCGATTAGCAGCATAAATGGTGAAGCGATAATAAGCAGGATTCCGGCAAAAAGAATATCGGAAAGCCTTTTGACAATCCGCCCCCAGCCGAACAGTGCCGTTTGATGCACGGCGATAACCGGAATTGACGAGCGGAATAACTCTACCGCGATGTTACCAAAGAAAAGTTCGGCATTGCCCGGGATAAAGCGGAAGGCGATGTGGTGGGCCTGGGCAAATTCCAGAACATGGTTATTCTCTTGGTTGCTGGAATAAAGCTCAGTCTGGACGATGCTGTGTATGTCATTGACACGCAGTTTGGCGGTTGCAGCCTCAAATGAGTCGAAGACTTTAAAGTCCGAAAAACGACCTTTGGTGTGCTCCTTGCTGCCAACAATGCCAACAATTCGGTAGCCGGAAAGGCGCCAATCGGCCAAGCCCATGACCAACTCATCAGCTACCTTAGTGTTGCCGACAATCAGTAGATTAGTAACCCCGATATCGTAGCGGAATAACATGCTGCGGGCGGTTCTAGCCAAGTTGCGGAAAATTAGCAGCAATAAGAAGGCCAGCGTGAAGCCGTAAACTGGTACCAGGCGCGCCGGGAAAATAATTCTGTTGGTAGCGTAGCCGTAGCTAACCACAAAAAGCAGGCCGATAAACGAGCCGATAAACAGACGAGCAGCTTCGGTAAAGCGCTTTTCGTAGATGGTGTTATTGTAAAGACCGAGCAGACCAAAAGTAAGAATCCAAAAGGGCAGGAGTATTAAAAAAATCTCTAAATATGTTGCAGCATGCACGGTGTGAGCAATTGGCCGGTGGTCAATGGAGACCCTTAGGATGTAGGCCCCAACGAAGGCGGTCATAAGGGCTAAAAAGTCGCCCACCACCAAGGTAAAACTATAAAGTAGTGATGCGTTAGATTTCATCTATACTAGATTGTAGCATTTATGAAGCCTTCGATACCTGACTCCAAGCCCGCGCGCATCCTCAGTTGGATGGTAGCGGTTATTCTTTGCTTACTACCATTGCACGCGCTATTAACTACGTGGGCGGCCAGTAATTTTGGCCACCCGGATGTATTTAGGATTTGGAAAGAGATTCTTATTATACTGTCCCTGCCACTGGTTGCCTGGCTAATTGTTAAGAACCCAGGTCTTAAGAAATGGCTCGCCAAATCCTGGATTGTGCGTTTAATAGTCCTATATTTACTGATTCAGCTGGCGTGGGGCGTCTGGGCGCTTAAGACTAACCGCGTGAATGATGCGGCGCTGGTTTATGGCCTGGGCATCAACCTACGTTTCTTTGGCTTTTTCATCGTTTGTTTGGTAGCCGGGGCAACGGCACCCATGCTGGCCCGCAACTGGCCTAAAATACTGCTTTGGCCGGCCGCCCTGGTTGTGGCTTTTGGCTTGGCCCAACATTTTATATTGCCGGACAACTTTTTACGGCACTTTGGTTACGGCTCCAATACCATACCGGCCTATCAGACGGTTGATGCTAACTCGCACTATGTTCGCGTGCAATCTACCTTGCGTGGGGCAAATCCGCTTGGCGCATATCTGATTTTGGTGATTCCAGCGCTGTTACTTAAATTGCGCAAGTATCTTTACCTTTGGCTAGCCAGCCTGAGCGCCGCTTTGGTCGTACTTTTTTACAGCTATTCGCGTAGTGCCTTGGTGGGCCTCGCCCTGGCTATCGCATCTTTTGGCTGGATTTTAATAAAACGCCCAACGGCAAAATGGATTACCGCCGGCATATTGAGCATGCTTCTCATAAGTGGTTTATATCTGGGGTTCAGATCTAACCAAAGGATCCAGGATATATTCTTGCACACAAGCAGCAGCTCCACCTCTGCGGCTAGCTCGAATGAAGTCCGGAACGCGGCCCTTAAAGACAGTTTTCGCGATGTCACGCGTCAACCGTTAGGGCGGGGACCGGGGACGGCCGGCCCGGCATCTCTCCGCAACAATCATCCGGCTAGGATAGCCGAAGACTACTACCTGCAAATAGCTCAAGAGGTTGGGGTGATTGGCTTGACAATTTTCCTGGCAATCTTAGCGCTAACCGTGCGCCAGTTGTGGCTGGCCCGCCATGACATGCTGCCCAGACTTTTGTTAGCCAGCTTGGTGGGCATTAGTTTTGTGAACCTGGTTTCGCATGCCTGGGCGGACGATACCCTAAGTCTCCTTTGGTGGGGGTTGGCTGGCATAGCTTGTGCGCCTGCTATACTAAAAGCGAACAAGCATAAGGTTAATGAAAAAACTCAACAAAAACCGGCGTGAGCTCTTAATCCAATTTATTGAGTACATGATTAGCGGCGGCGCCTATTTTTGGGTCGGCTACGCAATATTTGCTTACCTGTGGTCGGGACTGCATTGGAGCTTATGGTGGGCGACCATCACCAGCAATGTAATTGGCTGGACGGTTAACTACCTATTGCAGCGTTACTGGGTATTTGCCAACAAACAACTAAAAAGCCACCAAACCCAAGTTACCGGGCGCTACGTCTTTATAACGCTGGTGGATTTTCTGCTGAACTACGTAATTTTATATAGCCTGCGCCAGGTTGGTATTACACCGTACATCGGCCAATTTATTTCATCGGCGTTTTTTACCGGCTGGAACTACTTTTGGTACCGTTTTTGGGTATTCCCGGAGCACATGGCCAAGTACAAAACTAAGATTACGCCCGCGCGCGTGGTGGCACACCGGGCCCACGGCCACAGCGCCTACCACGAATAATTTGGTAAATGACAAATGGAGAATGATAAATCAATCAGGCCGACCAAGAAACAGCACGACTTATTAGAGTTTATTGAAACTTTTATAACCGAGCATGGCTATAGCCCCAGCTACCGCGAAATCATGAAAGGGCTGGAATACACATCGGTGGCCACGG
>Ga0265338_10000980_pt1 | contig 48090 bp, 35 predicted proteins | sample 42126metaG_FD_193579 | JGI IMG/M metagenome (GOLD analysis project Ga0265338, IMG submission 193579) | Rhizosphere microbial communities from Carex aquatilis grown in University of Washington, Seatle, WA, United States - 4-21-26 metaG | ecosystem: Host-associated > Plants > Roots > Rhizosphere...
CACCATCGGCTTTGTGAGCAAGTTTAACAGCGCCGGCGGTCTGGGCTACTCAACCTACTTCTACGGTTCTAACGGCAACCCCACCACTCCCGCTGCGATCGCGGTTGACGGCTCAGGGTCGGCCTACATCACCGGCGTCACAGCCAGTGACGGCAGCTTCCCGGTCACCTCCACCAGCATTTGCGATCCCGGCGTCGATGGTTTCGCCTGCAGTTACGCCTTCGTGACCAAGTTCGACCCGGCTGGCTCGACGTTGCTGTATTCGACTTTCCTGGGAGCCAACAACTATGCCAGCCCCGCCGCCATCGCCCTGGACGCCAACACGGATGCTTACGTCCTGGCCTCAACCCGCAGCGCGACCTTTAGCACCAGCAATGACATTGAGTCTTACACGAGCGGGAGTGACATCCTATTAGTCGAGATTGATCCGGCGGCCAGCACCGAGTTGCTTGCTACTTACCTGGGTGGAAACGGAAATGAACAACCTGCTGCCCTGGCAGTGGACGCCAACGCCAATGTTTTCGTTGCCGGAACCACCAACTCTACGGACTTCCCGACGACCCAGGGAGTTGCGCAGAACGTGCTCGGTGGTGGAACCGATGGATTCGTCGTCAAAATCGGAGCAGCCTTGGCATCCTCGGTTTCGTTGAGCCCCAACTCCCTGCAGTACACCATCCTCCCAGTGAGCTCAACCAGCTCCGCTCAAACGGTCCTGCTCCGGAATATGGGAAGCTCGCCGCTATCGATCACTTCGACTACGGCTACAGGTGATTTCGCCGAAACTGATAACTGCGGCTCCAGCATCCCGGCCGCGGCCACCTGCTCTCTTTTCGTGACTTTCACTCCCACTACATCTGGGGCTCGCACCGGCTCGATCGTGATTCAGGACAACGCAGCCGGATCACCCCACGTCATCGCGCTGACTGGCATTGGCTCCGCTGCCAGCGTGACCTTGAATCCCGCAAGCCTCACGTTCTCAAGCACGGCGGTGGGAGCATCCAGCGCGTCGCAGACCACGAAGCTGACCAACACCGGCAACGCTTCCCTTAACATCAACCGCATCCAAGCCACCGGTGACTTCGCCCAATCCAACAATTGCCCGGGCGTACTGGCTCCTGGTGCCAATTGCAGCGTTACGGTCACGTTCAACCCAACCGTCGCCGGCTCTCGCAGCGGGACTCTTACGGTGAGTGACAATGTTGAGGGCGGTGCGCAGACCGTGGCACTCGTCGGCACTGGATCTGCGACGGACTTCAGCCTCACAAGCTCTACAAGCGCAAGTACAATCAAAGCTGGAGCCACCGCCACCTTTGCCCTGACGGTTACTCCAATAGGCGGATCCTTCTCGCAGGCGGTAAGCTTCAGTTGCACCGGACTGCCCGCGAAAGCGACCTGCAACTTCTCCCCCAGTTCTGTAACTCCGGGTTCAACGAATGCTTCGTCTACGCTGATCATCACGACCACCACGTCCTCCGCTGATGCGAGGCCGGCAGTTAGTTCGCACAACCGCCCGGTGCTGGCAGCATGGTTTCAGTTGCAGGGACTTGGATTGTTCGGAATAGTCCTGGCCAGCCCCAAAAGGCGTTCAAAACGTCTGGCCATCTTCGTCCTCCTCGCAATCTTGGTCATGGGCATGATGTTCATGTCGGGATGCGCAGGTGGCACCGGTATCGCACAGCAAGGATCTACCACCTACACCGTAACGGTTACGGGTACGGCGGGGGCGGTGCAGCACTCGCTGCCTTTGTCCTTGACGATCCAGTAATGTTGTATAGCTGACCCAAGCATATGTTACTCAGAGCTATAACTGCTTGGGTCAGCTACCCCCTATGTTTGATAGTGCCGAGACTCTACACGGGGTTGAGTGACTTCAGTAATTAGCTTCCTCTTATTGTCCATGGGATGCTGAACACCTTAACAGTTAGGTGTTGAATAATGCCGCGTCAGTCCCATCAGTCGGTGACTGGAACCATCCTAGTTGCTGATGACCAAGAGTCCAATCGCGAGCTATTGGCTGAACTTCTGTCTGCACAAGGCCTTACGGTCATCTCCGTACCCGACGGTGCATCTGCACTCGAACAGATTGCAAGAACTCAAATCGACTTAGTTCTTCTGGATGTCATGATGCCCCACCTGAGCGGGTTTGCAGTCTGCCAGAAGATCAAGAACAATCCCGAGACCGACTTAGTGCCGGTTGTCCTTATCACAGCCCTTTCCGATAAGCAGGACCGGCTTGAGGGCATCAAAGCTGGAGCGGATGACTTCTTGACGCGGCCGGTGGATCGAGCGGAACTGGTGGCGCGGGTGAGATCGCTCTTGCAGCTAAAGTTCCGTACGGACGAGTTGGAGCGGGCTGAGTCGGTCCTGTTTTCTCTCGCACGAAGCATCGAAAGCAAGGACCCGTACACCCATGGTCACTGCGAGCGACTGGCCGAATACTCGGTCCGCCTGGGTGAACAGGTCGGACTCTCTGAAGAACAGATCACGGCTCTGCGACGCGCTGGAGTTGTACATGACATCGGAAAAGTCGCGGTGCCCGACGCGATCCTCCTGAAGCCCGGACGCCTTACCGAAGAAGAATGGGCAGTCATCCGTCAGCACCCCGTGGTCGGCGAGCGCATCTGCGGGCCATTGAAATCATTTCGGGTAGTGCTTCCAATCATCCGGCATCACCATGAAAAGTACGATGGCTCAGGTTATCCGGATGGTCTACGTGGAGAAGCCATTCCCATTGCCGCTCGCGTCCTGCAAATTGTGGACGTGTTCGACGCGCTGACGACCGAGCGACCGTACAAGAAAGCATTTTCTACTGTTGACGCGCTTCAAACGATGAGAGAAGAGGTGACCCGAGGCTGGTGGGATCCACAGATCTTTGATCAATTCGAACGACTGGCGCGGAGCGGCGTCGACGCCCTTTCGCCTCGCCGAGCCGCTGCCAGTGGGTGGGGACTTTGAACACACGCCAGGATCTGATGCTAAAGAGCTAATGATTCCGGTCCGAACCGAAACTCAACCACAATATCAATGCAGCATTAAAAGGACAGTAGTTCGCAGCAGGACTTTCCGGCCGATGGCCGCATAGTTTGCGGCAGAAGAACAGCAGGCCGATAGGAAATCATGACCAATATCCTACTAACACCGGCCGGCATCGGCAGATGGGTGTCGAAGAGCCGCGTGCGGCTTTACTCACTCTTTCTGACGTTAATGCTCCTACCGATCACGTTCTTTGCCTATTCAGTAGGCCGCGTGTTGCGGCATCAGGCTGAAGCACAAGCGGTGACGGAGAGCACCCAGATCGCCCGCATTTCGACAGCACTCCTGCAGGAGCACTTTCGGGAAAGCACTACGTTCCTGGAATCAATCGCCACACGCCGAACGTTCCGGCAGGCTTGGGCCAAGAGAGACACAAACGTGGTCGACTGGCACCTGCGACAGGCGAGCATTTTGCGCCCCGATTTCGTCTTTGTCAGTGTTTACGACCTTGATGGCACGATGCGCGGAATCTACCCGCCAAACCCCTCCTTGCTCCGTCAAAACTTTGCGTTTCGAGATTGGTACACAGGCGCGGCTCAGCAATGGAAGCCATACATCTCGGAGGTGTATCAAACCTTTGTCCCGCCTCATCAGTTGGTCGTTGCAATTGTGATCCCGATCAAGGACGACATGGGCAAGCCAACTGGCATTCTCATGGCGCCATTCGCGGTCGACGCGATGAGTCGGCAGTTGGTGGAGACCAAACTCGAGGACGGATGGACAATTTCACTGGTTGACCAACGTGGACATTTGTCCGCCAGGCCCAAAATAGATGCTTTCTCCCCAGCGATTGACCTGAGCAGCTACGAGCCCGTAAAGCAGATGCGCGCGGGTCATGCCGGCTACGGAAGGTTCGTTCGGGACGGCAATACGTTCCTCGTCCGCTATGAGCCAGCCGGCGAGCAAGGCTGGGGAGTTTTGGTGGAGAAGCAGGAGGCGGTCCTTCGTCAGGGAATCTTGGCTGTGGAGCGACGCGTTTGGCTCCTCGGACTGGCATTTCTTTTGGTCGGCCTCGCAGTGAGCACCTTCATGGGATCGTCGTACTCCCAGCTCGAAACCGGCAACCGATTCCTCGATTTATCGATCGACCTGTTTTGTATCGCCGGCTTCGATGGCTATTTCAAGAGCGTGAACCCTTCGTTCGAGAAGACGTTGGGATTTACAGCCGAAGACCTGGCGGCGAGACCCTACTTGGAGTTCATCCATCCAGATGATCGTCAAGCCACCGTAACGGAGAGTGGCAGACTCCAAAATGGGGAAGTCACTTTTGCATTTGAAAATCGTTATCTCTGCAAAGACGGCTCTTACAAGTGGCTCTTGTGGAACGCCGTTTCTGTTCCGGGGCAGGGACTCGTCTACGCGGTCGCCCGCGACATTACTGAACGCAAGCGGGCTGAGGAAGAATTGCGCGCCAGCGAGGACCGATATCGAAAACTGTTTGAACTGAATCCGCAGCCTGCATGGATCTATGAACGGGGTACTATGCGATTCCTGGCTGTCAATCAGGCAGCTGTGCAGAACTACGGATACTCACAAACGGAATTCTTGTCGATGACCATTCTTGATATCCGCCCACCGGAGGACATTCCCGATCTGCTGAAGACGGTCTCGGGGCTACAAGATGGAACGCAAGAGACCAGCGTCTGGCGGCACCGCAGGAAAGACGGAAGTACTATCTACGTCGAAATCACATCGTATTCGCTGACCTTCGCCGATCGCCCGGCAGATTTTGTCATCGCAATCGATGTCACGGAAAGGAAGCGCTCTGAAGAAGAGCGGCAGCGATTTACTGACAGTTTGGAGACCGCGAACCGCGAACTGGAGTTGCGTAACCGGGAAGTCGAACGTGCAACCCGCATGAAGAGCAAGTTCCTCGCCAGCATGAGCCATGAGCTGCGGACACCGCTCAACGCGATCGTGGGCTTCTCGGATCTACTTGGCGAGGAAACGCCCGGGGTCTTGAACCCTAAGCAAAAGCGGTTCGTCAACCACATCAAGCAAGGCTCTGCGCATCTGTTGCAGTTGATCAATGACATTTTGGATCTTTCCAAAGTCGAGGCCGGCCTACTCGAGCTCCGCAGTGAGGACTTTCGTGTGAAAGAGGCCTTGCCAGAAGTCCTCTCGGTCATTCGGCCCCTGGCCATGGCCAAGAACATTGAATTGGAAAGCAATGACAACGCGAAACATTCCGTTTATGCCGATCGGAGCCGTTTCAAGCAAATTCTGTACAACCTGTTGAGTAACGCCGTGAAGTTCACACCAAGCGGAGGGCGAGTTAGCATCGAGTGTATCGATGACGGAAACTTCGTTCGGGTTTCGGTCACCGACACTGGCATCGGCATTCGTCCGGAAGACCAAGCGGTCGTATTCGAAGAATTCCGTCAGGTGGATTGCGATAAGGCTTCGGTCCAAGAAGGCACTGGTCTGGGCCTAGCCATCACCAATCGCCTGGTCAAGCAACAGGGCGGCACCATTACCCTCCAGAGCGAACTGGGAAAGGGCAGCCGATTTACCTTTACACTTCCCGCCACTTCCCAGGCAGTCGAGAGCCACCCCGATGAGGGTGACGTGCCGGGGCTGGCCGTGGGCGCGCCGTCCGGTCGGCTCACCCCCTTGGTGTTGATCGTTGACGATGAAGGCCCGGCCCGCGAACTTCTCGCCAGTTATCTCGAACCCGAGTATCGGGTCGTCATGGCAGGGTCTGGCATCGAAGCATTGCAGAAGGCCCAGCAACTGCGGCCCGATGCCATCACTCTGGATGTATTGATGCCCGGCGGCAGCGGCTTCGAAGCCCTGGTAGCACTGCGGAAAAACCCTGAGACCGCCAACATTCCAATCATCATCCTCTCCATCGTGGATCAGAAGCGAGTGGGTTTCGCCCTGGGTGCTGCAGACTATCTCATCAAACCTGTGCGCAAACCAGAACTGCTCGAAACCGTGCGCAAGCATGTGCCCGCTTCCGCCGATGACGATTCCTCGATCTTACTGGTGGACGATGACCCCAAAGCCCTTGAATTATTGGAGACAGCTCTACGTTCTGCTGGATACGAGACTCAGAGCGTGCGCAGTGGACCGCGGGCTCTGGAGGTACTGTCCAACAAAGTTGTGGGCGCAGTGTTGCTCGACTTGCTCATGCCCGACATGGACGGATTTCAAGTCATACGCCACGTGCGCCATGAACCGGCCTTGAAGGAACTCCCCATTCTGGTGATGACCGGAAAGAATCTGAACCGAGATGAGATTGCTCTACTCAACCGCGAAACTCAAGGACTGCTACAGAAGGGCGGTACCTGGCAGCAACAGCTGCTGGTCGAAGTCGGCCGCGTTGTTCGTGGTCGACAACTGACACGGTCGGTGGGAACGTCATGACCAGAGTCTTAGTCGCTGAAGACAATCCCGTCAACCGCGAGCTGCTCCGGGAACTGCTGGAAGTACGGGGATACGAGGTGGCTGAAGCATGCGACGGTCAGGAGGTACTTCGCATTGTTGAAGAATCCCCGCCGGACATCCTCCTGCTCGATCTTGGAATGCCCGTGCTCGACGGCTTCGCGACTATGCGCAAACTTCGCGAGAATCCCAGCCATTCGAAACTGCCAGTCCTGGCGGTCACTGCGTACGCCATGCAGGGCGACCGAGAAAGAATCCTGGATTCAGGGTTCGACGGATATTTATCGAAACCGATCGACTCCGCCGCACTTTCGAAGGCACTCGACCAATTGTTGATAGCCAAGAAGTCGCAGGCAGCCGGCAGCGGCGGATAGCGGACTCCGTGGTTTCGACGTGTAGTTCTTTGACTTCTATCTTTCCACCACGGCTACAAATTCCCGAATCGACTGCTGGTGTTGTCCACTCATGTTCGTGAACTGGATTCACTGCCATTGTTCGGTGCCCATGCGACCAACCCAATCGTACCGCTTCTAAGGTTCGTAGGCTGATGATCAGCATTCGGCCTTCGTTTCAATTTCCGGCCCTCGGATGCTCGCTAAGGTTACTGAGCTGGGGCTGCTGGCTCGCCGTCCGATAATTGGAAATTAATTCAAGAACCAGACAATCGCTATGACGGGGCCTGACCGAAGGGCTCACGCGGCCTGGGGATTTCTGCCTAAGTTATTGATACTACTAATCTTATAGTCCGCCCTGTGTTTCTAGCTCCACCCTCTCGGAGTCCTGCAGATGGCATGGTTCGTGCACCTACATTCTCTAGGAAATCTGCGAAGGGGAGAAGCTCGGGTTAGAAGTATGAAACTACTGATCGCTGAAGATGACGCTCTATTCTGCGGACTACTGGAGCAGATTCTTGCGCCTGACCACGAGCTTGTCGTGACTCACGACGGGAATCAGGCTTGGGCGGCCCTTCAGCATCACAGAGCGCCACAATTGGCGATTCTCGACTGGGTCATGCCCGGTCTAAGCGGCCCCGAGACTTGCCGAAGGGTCAAGGCTTATTCGCCGTTGTCGTCTACATATCTGATCATATTCACCGCGAAAAACAATACGGCAGACATCGTTTCGGGTCTTCGAGCTGGTGCGGATGACTACATAACCAAACCCCCGATACCCGAAGAGCTCCGGGCCCGGGTCAGTCTCGGCGAGCGCGTTTTGGCTTTGCAGGATGCGCTCGAGGCGCAATCAATCTTAGCGAGTGAGGCACGGGAGCAACGCATTCGCGACGTCGCCGCCCCTCCCCTCTGCCGGCGACCGACTAGCCGAGAAAACTCGTATGGAGTTGAAACCTACTTGAGTCAGCACATCGAAACTGCGGATGATTGCTCACGGACGTGTGTGGAGGCTGGTGTCCCCCGGTATCGGTTATCAACCCATTCTTTGGAGAATTCCCATTCCTAATATCGAGCAACAGGGGATCGTCGTTCCACGGTGCGATTCGAGCCAGGCTACTTCCGAAACGATTCTCGTTGCGGAGGACGATCCCATCTTCCGGAAACTGCTGCAAAGCCGGCTACAGAAGTGGGGCTATCGAGTTACCGCGGTCAAAGATGGAGGTGAGGCGTGGGAGCTCCTTCGAAAGCCAGAGACGCCCGACCTGCTCATTCTGGACTGGATGATGCCGGGGATCGACGGTATCGAACTCTGCCGCCGAATTCGAGAAAAGCAGCGCGACCGTTATCAATACATCCTGCTTCTCACAGGTAAGGACGACAAAGAGGACATTGTAAAAGGATTGAACGCCGGAGCCGACGACTATCTGACCAAGCCGTTCGACATTGGGGAACTAGGCGCACGCCTGCGGGCTGGCAAGAGAATTCTCTCCCTCCAGCAGGAGCTGATTCAGGCACGAGAGGATCTGCGCTTCCAGGCGACGCACGATTCCCTGACGGGCCTTTGGAGTCGCGGAGCAAGCTTTGACCTGCTTGCTTCGGAGCTTCAGCGGGGAATCCGGGCGCACGCCGCGACCGGAATCCTGATGATCGATCTCGATCACTTCAAGAATGTCAATGACACGTACGGCCATCTGACAGGCGACGCGGTATTGAGAGAGGCGAGTCGTCGCATCGGACAGGCCGTGCGGTCGTATGACTTCGTCGGCCGCTATGGCGGCGAAGAATTTCTGGCTATCCTCTCGAAATGCACGACGGATGATCTCCGTAGCGTCGCGGAACGAGTGCGATGCGCTGTGGCGGAATCCCCGATTTCGACGAGCGCTGGAAGCATCGACATGACCGTCAGTATCGGGGGGGTCGTATCGGCGCAGGGAGTTCCAGATCTGGAACTGCTGTCGGCGGCTGACTCCGCTCTGTACGACGCGAAGCGAAGCGGTCGCAACCGGGTGGTGGTTGGTTCCTGACGGGGAGGCCAGTTGGCTGTAAGAAACGCAATGAGACACCTCATGCAGGAACAGCGCTCCATCATCCGCCATGCTCTCCTCTCCCTCGCGTTTGTGCTCTTGTTCCTGCTCCTGAATCGGCCAGAAGTCATCCTGATATCCCGCCTTGGTTCCGTAGTCTGGTATCCCGCTACCGGACTGATTCTGGCTTTGATGTTAGGCATAAGCCCGTGGTACGCGGTTCTTGTATGTGTTTCCGACGCGCTCGCGGGAATCCTGATATACAAACAGCCCGTCATATCTTTTAGCGGGACGATCGGCGCCGTTGGTGTCGCCAGCTTTTACGCTGCGGCGGCATATGTCCTGCGAGACCCCTTACAAATCGATCTCGGGCTGAGGCGGCGGCGCGACGTGGTCCTCTACGTATCTGTGACCACGGCGGCAGCATTGGCGTCAACGTGCCTGGGAATTGTATGCCTGGCTGCGGATCACTCGATTCATTGGAGCGAACGCTGGGCGTCGGGCTCCATGTGGCTTCTGGGTGACGAAATCGGATTGCTCGGTGTGGCACCGTTCCTGCTCATCCATGTACTTCCTTGGGTACGCAAAAAGGTCTCCGCCAAGCCTACCGATGTTTATCCAGAAAGACGTAGTTCTCGCAGAACGGCGCCGTTTGGGGCCCTTATGGAGGTGACTGGCCAAGTGGCATCTCTGCTGGCCCTGTTGTGGGTGATGTTCGGACCGGTATTTGGCCGCTTTGAGCCGTTCTTTCTGAGCTTTATTCCCATCATCTGGATTGCCATGCGTCATGGAATCCGGCGAGTTGTCACCGGGCTACTCGCACTGAACTTTGGCATTGTGGTCGCATTGCATTTTTTCCCCCTTACGGCAGGACTGCCCAAATTAGGCCTTCTCATGTTTGTCGTCTCGGCCGCTGGGCTCATCGTAGGCTCGGCAGTCACCGAGCGGCACCGCATTGCGATTGAATTGCTGGAACGCACTTCAGAATTGCTGGACGCGAACACTCAACTCCTGGCCTCGAAACAAAAGGCTGAGGAAGCGAATCGAATCAAAAGCGAGTTCCTCGCAAACATGAGCCATGAAATTCGCACTCCAATCAACGGAGTCCTGGGAATGGCTGAACTCGTCCTGGATACGGACCTCACTTCTGAACAGCGCGACTATCTCGTGACCCTGAAATCCTCGGGCGATTCCCTACTGGGAGTCATCGATGACATTCTCGATTTCTCCAAGGTGGAGTCTGGAAAGTTGGATCTAAACCCGATTGAATTCAATCTCCAAGACATGATGGACGAGACGATGCGAGCCTTTGCTCTGCGTGCGCACGAGAAGGGACTCGAACTTGTGTATGAGATCGACCCAGAGATACCGGACTACTTAGTTGGAGATCCCGGGCGTCTACGCCAGATCCTGGTAAACCTGGTCGGAAATGCCGTTAAGTTCACACTGCGCGGCGAAGTCGTTGTCCGTGTTCAGATTGATTCTCGAGGCAATCGCGAGCTCAAGCTCCATTTCAGCGTTGCCGACACCGGTGTTGGCATACCTGCGGAGAAACACTCACTTATCTTCGAAGCTTTTGTGCAAGCCGATGGCAGCACAACACGCCACTACGGAGGCACAGGGCTGGGGCTCGCCATCTCCTCCCGCCTGGCTGAATTGATGGGCGGGGAAATCTCGGTAGAAAGCGCTGTAGGCAAGGGCAGCAGATTCCATTTCACTGTCCGTCTTGGAATCTCTGAAACAGAGCGCTCGGCGACCGTGCGGACCGATGAACGAGAACTTCATGGTCTTCCAGTATTAATGGTCGATGATAACGCCGCCAACCGCCGAATTTTTTTGGAGATCACAAAAGGGTGGGGCATGCGCTCGACAGCGGTAGATAGCGGAGGCGCGGCGTTGGAGGCGATCAAACGGGCGGAGACGGACGGTACAGGGTTTCGCCTGGTGATCATTGATAGTCACATGCCCAAGATGAGTGGGTTTGAATTGGCAGAACAAATCGCACACGATCCAGGTCTGTCGGGTGTGACCGTCATGATGTTGACTTCCGCCGGCCAACACGGGGAGGCGGCGCGCTGCCGCAAGCTTGGCATTGCCGCTTGCCTTCTTAAGCCGATCCGGAAATCGGAACTGTTGTCGACGATCCTCACGGCCATGGGTCAAAGATCTGGTCATGGGGCCCCCGTCCCTGTGACGAGGTACAGCCCTCGCGGGACATCAGCTGCTTTGAGAATTCTGGTGGCCGAAGACAATCCGGTAAACCAGACCGTCGTGTTGCGGATGTTGGAAAAGATGGGACACACGACGGCAATTGCCAACAACGGTCAAGAAGCGCTGTCGATGTTGGCCGATAGCGCTTTTGACCTCATATTTATGGATGTGCAGATGCCCGAGATCGACGGACTGACGGCAACCCGGAGGATTCGCGCTAGCGAGTCGAAAACTGGATCTCACGTTCCGATCGTCGCCATGACCGCACATGCTATGAAAGGCGATAAAGAACGCTGCCTTAGTGCAGGCATGGACGCATATCTCACCAAGCCGGTGAGCGCCGTGAGAATCGAGGAAATGATCGCTGAAATGTTCGGCACTGAACTTAAAACACATACACCCGCAACAGATCCGCCTCCTCCAGCATCGGGATCGCCGTGGAATCCTACACAGGCCCTGGAGAGAATGGACGGCGACGAATCTCTTTTGCGCGAACTGATTCAGATTTTCGTCGACGAAGCTCCAAAGCAGCTCGACAACCTGCAGCGGGCAATCGAGGCCCGTGATCTGGAAACAGTCGAGAGAAGCGCTCATAGCCTGAAAGGAGAACTGAGTTGTTTAGGACTATCCGGTGCTGCTCAGAAAGCACGCGATCTGGAGCGCATGGGCCAAGAACGAGACGTGCAGTCGGCTGTTGAGTTGTTCCCGCTATTCGAAAACGAAATGTCAGCGACCACTACGGCAATGCGGGGCATGCTGGAGGCAGCCGATCAATCGGTTGATGATCAAGTCCAAGGTCGGTAAGTACCCAACCAGTCTCCTGGGACTAGCGGCCGGACCGTGTCCATGCCAGACCAGGTTCATGCCGGACCAGGTTCATGGATGTTACTTCCGTGCGCACCGTCGTCCGTTCGCCTCACTTTCCTCCCAAAGTGTCTACGGACGGGATCGTATTCCAAGTGGCAGACAGATGCCGTCGCTCGGGACTGACGGCAGCAGGGCGTGTCCTCGCAAATCATTGATTATGAATGCTTTATTAGCACTTTACGCTGTGTCACAAGACTGGAAACTGGCACCGCGCGTGCTCATTCCACAAGGTAGTTCTCCCCCGGAAGGTGCCCTGCGGAACCCTGGGTAAGCCCACGGTCTGTTGGGAACCCTCGAAAGGAATTGCGGTTCACAAATGGAAACCTCGGGAATCATTGGCGCGGAGATGGCGAGTGTCGACCGTGGCGTAGGCCTCCGCGAACGCATGCGAGTGGTTGAGCGTCGCGATTGGTGGCTCTGGCTGTGCGCGGTACTTATTACGCTGCTTCTAACCGGGGCCATCGTTTCGTTTGGTCTTTCGGCACTCCACCTTCGCCGTCCTGATCTAAATTCTGCGCCACTGAACGACACGATTCTCGGCCTCGTTGGGATGGTACTGCTTTTTGATATTTATACGGTTTATCAGCACTTCCAGATTCAGGCAGTCCGCAAGCAGTTGGTGGAACGCGAGGAACTATTTCGCCTGATTACGGAAAACGCCGCGGACATGATTGCGGTGGTGGATACCACAGGCCACCGACTATACAACAGCCCGTCGTATGAAAAGATCCTGGGCTACACGGCAGAGGAGTTACGCGGCACAACAGCGCTGGAGCAAATCCATCCCGAGGACCGAGAGAAAGTACTGCAGGCAGCATCCGAAGCACGTCGAACGGGCAAGGGCACTAACCTGGAGTATCGCATGCGCCACAAAGACGGAGGGTGGCGCATGCTGGAATCAAGGGCCAGCACGATCATGAAAGCTGGCGAAGTTGAGAAACTCGTGATCGTGAATCGGGATGTCACCGAGCGCAAGCATCTGGAAGAGCAATTTCGACAGTCGCAAAAAATGGAAGCGGTCGGGCGGCTCTCTGGAGGAGTCGCGCACGATTTCAACAACCTGCTTGGCGTCATCATCGGCTACGGAGAAATCGTGCAGGAAGGTACGGCTGCAGATAGCCCGCTGAGAACCTGTGTTGACGAGATGTTAAAGGCCGGACACCGCGCCGCCGGCCTGACGCGACAATTGCTGGCATTCAGCCGGCAGCAAGTCATGGATCCGAAAGTCCTCGACCTGAACTCGGTGGTCAAGGACATGGAGAAAATGCTGAAGCGCCTGATCAGCGAGGACATTCAGCTTAAGACCGACCTGGATCCAGCGCTCGCGCGCATCAAGGCCGACCAGGGGCAGATCGAACAAGTGCTCATGAACCTTGCTGTCAATGCGCGCGATGCCATGCCGAACGGTGGCGAGCTGACGATCACCGGGTCCAACTTCCGCATGGATCAGGATTTTGTGCGACGTTATCCCTATCCGGTGTTGGTCGGCGACTATGTCCTACTCTCTGTCTCAGACAATGGCATCGGGATGGACGCGGCGACGCGCGCAAGAGTTTTCGAGCCTTTCTTCACGACGAAGGAAAAAGGAAAAGGTACGGGACTTGGTTTGTCGACCGTATATGGTGTAGTCAAGCAAAGTGGAGGCTACATCGAAGTCCACAGCGAGCCGGGAGCCGGCGCAACGTTCAAGATCTATCTCCCTAAGGTTGAAGAAGCGCTTGATCCGCAAAAGCAGGCCGTAGAATTGCCAGCCTCTCTGCGCGGTACCGAGACTGTGCTCCTGGTAGAGGACGAGATCGCTCTGCGCACGCTGAGCCGGCAACTTCTAAAGCTTTGTGGATATGACGTGCTTGAAGCGGCAAGCGGCGCCGAAGCATTGAGGATCAGCCAGGAGCACACGGAGAGGATTCATCTACTCCTAACTGACGTCGTGATGCCTGGTATGAGCGGGCGGGTTCTCGCCGATCAAATCGTCAAGCAGCGGCCTGATACTCAGGTGGTGTATATGTCTGGATACACCGGGCAAACTGTGGGCGAACATGGTGTTCTGGCGGAGGGCAGTTTCTTTCTTCCCAAGCCCTTTACCCGGGAAGCGTTAGCTCGCAAGGTACGCAGGGCATTGGATGGGAGAAGCGCCTTGGCCGGAGCCGATTAGAATTGGTTTTCAAACGACAGCTTGGAGTCTCAGGAGAAACTTATGGAGAAGATCTTGATTGTCGACGATGATGATGCCATGCGCGGACTCATCAAGATGAGACTGTCCGACACTTACGAGACCATCGACACGGGAAATCCCGTACAAGCCTTGGGGCTCGCGTTGGAGCACAAGCCACGTGCGATCTTACTCGACCTTATGATGCCTGACTGCTCAGGCTTCGAGCTATGCCAGAGCTTTCACAATCTGAGCTATACAACCCGGATTCCGATCTTCGTGGTAACCGGAGAATCAGCCGCAAAATATCGCGATTACATGAGTAATCTGGGCGCTGCTGGCTTTTTCGAGAAGCCCATCGACTTTACGAAACTGAAGAGCCGTCTCGCGGAGGAATTGCAGTCTAGGCCGTCGGAGCGCCGCAAACATGTGCGGGTCCGCATGAAGCTCATCTTGAAACTAAAGGGAGCCGACGCATCTCAGCGTTCGTTCGAGCAACTCACCACGACTGAGAATGTGAGCGCCGGAGGATTCTTGTGCAACCTACCTCTCGCATTGTCGGATGACTCCTCGTTCGAGGTATTTCTTACGGGCGCAGGCCACGATCGCCACGTGGGCCGGGTGCGGGTCGTGCGCAAAGAAGCTCCTGATACACCTTGGCAGCGTTATGCCTTTCAATTCACTGAAAGATCGGCCGAGTGGATATTGCAGGACTAATTAGACACAGATCGACCCGAAAAAGCGGACAACGTACATCGTTGACTCTGCAGTTCTGATACAGGCTTGCGGAGATGCAGATTCTTCTGCCGAGTATCCAAACCCACACTCGCACAGAAAATAGCAGGTAGTGCGAGAAACTCATCCCCGGTATAGCATGGGCAAACATGCAACGACCAGGAGTTCACAAGTGACATCGCAATCGAATGCACGGGGCCTTGTACTGGCTTTGTTTGGAGTGCTTGTCTGCCTCTCCGGTTCTCATGCGACGGCGCAGGGCACGGCAACCAACTCAGTCCAGCCGGCGCACCTTTCCTCCGAGCAAGACCACCAACGCGTGATGGACCTCCTGCACATCAGCTCTCTACGGAGGGGTGCGGACGGCGACCCGAAGTCGTCTTACGCAGCGAACTACGATGAATCCAAGACTAATTCGCACCTGAAGCTCCCCGACCCCCTCCTCCTGAAGAATGGCAAGGAAATAACCACAGCAGAGGCATGGTGGGACAAACGGCGGCCGGAAATCGTCGAAGATTTCGACCGAGAAATCTATGGCCGCGTACCGACCAACGCACCGCCAGTCAAGTGGGAAGTGGTCAGCACCACAAAGGAAGCATCAGGCGAAATTCCAGTCATCACGAAACAATTGGTCGGACATGTCGATAACTCAGCATACCCCGCCGTAACTGTGGACATCGACCTGACTCTCACGACACCGGCAAATGCCGCCGGCCCGGTGCCGGTGATGATGGAATTCGCTCTGAGTCCTGAAGTTCTGGCCGCTCTGATCAAGCGCTTCCCGGAGTTCCGACTCTCGGTTCCAGGCCCAACCTGGCAGCAACAAGTGATGGCGAAGGGATGGGGCTACGCCGTTTATATCCCAACCACGGTGCAACCAGACAATGGGGAAGGGCTGGCCCAAGGTGTGATTGGGCTTGTGAATAGAGCCCAGTCTCGCAAGCTCGATGACTGGGGAGCCTTGCGTGCTTGGGCATGGGGCGCCAGCCGCGCCCTTGACTACTTCCAGACCGACAAGTCAGTGGACGCAAAGCATGTCGGCATTGAGGGCCACTCGCGATATGGCAAAGCGGCCCTGATTGCGATGGCTTATGATCAGCGCTTTGCAATCGCGTATATCAGCTCGTCAGGCGAAGCAGGAGCCAAACTATTCCGACGCAACTTTGGCGAGCAGATTGGTAACATCGCCGGGACCGGTGAATACCATTGGATGGCGGGCAACTTTTTGAAGTACGCCGGTCCGCTGACGGAGAACGATTTGCCTGTAGACGCGCACGAGTTGATCGCTCTTTGCGCTCCGCGCCCGATATTCATCGGCTCTGGCGCGACCAACGGGGATGGGTGGGTCGACGCGAAGGGCATGTTCCTTGCCGCGGTGGGTGCCGGTCCTGTGTATAAACTCTTGGGCAACAAGGATCTTGGAGCCGCTGACTTTCCGCCGACAGAAACCGCTTTGATCGATGGAGATATTGGTTTCCGCCAACATAGCGCCGGACACACGCCCGCGCCAAACTGGCCCACGTTTCTCACTTTCACCAGCCGGTATATAAAAGGACCAGAGCCGTCGAAGAAGTGAGCTGTAAACATGCCCTCGTCCGTCCAGAAACTGCTCTTCACGGCGCGAAGTGGAAAATTAAAGACCTTGGTGGAGCCCATGGACAGAAAGATTGCGGTTCTCTTCGGTGCGATGGTCCGTGTTTCGGTTGCACGATCCAGCCAAACTCAGGCCTTGTCGAGCTTGCTCTGCACAATCGTGGTAATGCTGATTGGCGCGGGCCTTGGTTTGGCGCAGGGGAGCAATCTCGGCATCTTTACGAATGAAGCAAGCGTTGGACTGACGCCACCAGGAGTTAAGGCACAATACGATCCGGCAAACGGGGAATACCGGATTACCGGGGGTGGCGCGAATATATGGGGCACGAGTGATGCGTTCTATTTCATTTCGAAGAAGGCGTCAGGAGATATGACTCTGACGGCCGATGTGCAATGGGTCGGCACGAGCAGCGCGGAGCATCGCAAGGCGGTGCTGATGGTCCGGCAGAGTCTTGATTCCGCCTCGGCTTACGCTGACGCCGTATCTCATGGCAATGGGCTCACCTCTTTGCAGTTTCGTGGGGCGGCCAACGAGCAGACCTATCAGGTCACCACTCAAATCGAAGGTAGGGTGCGGCTGCGTATCGAGAGGAAAGGCAGCCGGTTCACTATGTACGCGGGAAAACCGAACGAGGAGTTGAAGATGGTTGGTCCCATTGAATATGTGGGCATGCAAGATCCTGTGTATGTGGGAATTGGAGTCTGCTCGCACGTCGCGACCACACTGGAAACCGCAATATTCTCCAACGTTAAGATTGAAGAAACGGCAGCGGCGAAATAGTGTGACCTTGGCCGCGGAAGCCTGTTACAGAGTCGGATGCGTTCCGGTGAATTCGGAACAGCAAGGCTTTTCTACCGGCTTCAGTTCCATGAATTCCACCCTCGTGTCATCGGGATCGTAGAGATTGAGCTGCCACTTGCCGTCTCGGCCGATTTTGGGTTCTTCCGCGGGCTTCCAACCGTTCTCGAGAAGCTGCCCTCTGACCGCTCTAATGTCGGTCACACCAAGTGCAACGTGGTTCATGACGCCGATGGTGTGATGACTGGCGTCGGGCGATATGTTGAGCATGTATTCGAGCCAGTCGGTGCCGTCCGGAACCTGCATGCTGACCCAGCTGGTTTCGCCATCTTTCATGCCACCCTGCCAGTAGAGATGGAAACCGAGAATATCCTGGTAGAAATGATCTTCGGCCAGGCGATCGCGCACAATGAATCCCGCATGAATCAGCCTCGAGCTGGTTTGCCCGGCAACCCTGCCCGACGAAGAGGAAATCGGTTGCTGCAGGAACGAAACGGTATGGCCCTCAGGATCTCGGAGGCCGAAATGTTGAACACGATGTTCGTCAACAGAAATGGGATCCGGCGTGAGTCCCTTAGAAACAAGATAGCGGCGCATTTGCGCAACATCTGGCGTAGCGAAAACGATCGCAGCGATAAGGTTCGTGGGCGTCGGGGACAGCGCGGCTACAAGTTGGATTTGCTGATGATCGTTGACAGCCAAGCACATGGCCGCTTCCGAGTTGCAGGCGGATGGATCTCTCGGGAGGCGGAGCGTCTTTTCATAGAAATCCCGCGCAGCCGTGACGTTCGTGACGGATATCTGGACGCGCGCAACGCCTGTAATCGGGGGGCGCTTGACTGGTTCCTGGGCTCTCGAGGGGGCGATCGCTGAGACTAGAAAGAACGATACCGGAAGAACGAAGATTCGACGCGAAATACTCACAATTTCACCTCGAGAAACATCGCAATTCTAGCATGCGGGTTGATGGCGATTTTCGCTGACTCCGGGGTCAGGTTCGCGCGACAAGCAATCCGCTGTTGGAAATTTATCGATTCTTCAGTACCAACACACGGCGTGGATCGTTTATTTGATCGAACTAGCAGATGTGCGGCTTAAGGGTGGGCGCGTCAAGTTAGGCCTCCGTCGACGACGAGATCGGTGCCGGTAGTGAATGCGGGGACTATCCGCAGCCAGTGTCGCAATCAAGGATGAATACCCACGCACCCTCTCGCTGGAAGACGGCCGCAATCGCACGACCGATGCCATGGGCACCGCGGCGATCAGAGCGACTCGACCGGCAAGCCGTTGCTGAGACTTGGATTCGTTCATCATCGACACGCGTTCAGCTTTCGCAGAAAAGCTTCCCGTCGCTTAGTGCGGCTCTCCTTCGATGAAGACCAGTTCCGAGCTGTTCGTCAGGGAAAGCGTCACTTTCAGTCCCGCCCCCATAAGCTCCCGGCCCGTGGCAGTTCGATCAGCCGCGCTGTGATCGTAGAACTTGAGGTGATAGCGGTCCGACGGCTGAAGCCCTTCTAATCTGAACGAATGCGCGGCTTCGTCACCGACCGTTCCCCGGAAGGCATAGACGACACCCCGATGCCGCTCATGGTCCCAGTATTGCACCGCATCCCAGTGCACACCATCAGGCCGTGGCGAGACATGATATAGCCTTGCATCGCGAATCAGCGGACGAAGTTCTTTCTTGTAGAGATCAATTTCTTTTCCGGCTTCGGAGTGTTGTTCGGCCGACCATGCGGTCGTGTCGGTCATGATGGTAAGCCATCCCATCATGCCGCTTCGGAGCATGTAACGGAAGTTTTCTATACGGGGCGTCGGCCACTTTTCGACGTAACTTTCCAGCATCGCAGCTGGCAAAACGTGGCTGGTATCGTAGAACGCCCGCCGGTTCGAGAGCGGGTCGTACGTGTCTGTAATCGAAAAGTAATCGCCGTGAGAGGCGCTACCGAAGTCAACCATCCTGCCGCCATCGTTACAAATTTCGAAGAGCAGACCGGGATGATTCTGTCGCAACGTCGAATATATGTCGTAGTAAGCTCGGACGGCGTGATAGCTGACATCCGTGGAATTTGAGCTGTCCACCCAGTAGGCGCCCCATGACTTGTAGATACATTTATTCAGCGGATCAGGAGCGGCATGTGGGTGATCGCTACGATCGCACCCGTGGGCCACAAGGTAGCCGTCGTGCTCCAGCATATCGAGGTGGTAGTCCGTCACGATGCGCTCGACTTCGTTCTGGGCCCATTGCTTCGCCTCCGGCACACCCAGATCAATGGTCTGCCCTTTGAAAGGCTCCGGCTTCCAGTCGGCGGGCAGGTCGGTCACCATCCAGTTGCGAACTTTGGGGTCGCGCGCGTTCAGCGCTCCAGGCTCCGTCGACAACCCCGCTTGGGTCCAATCCACCCACAGGCCAAATTTCAGTCCGTGCATATGCGCGTCGTCAGCGATAACCGCGAGACCGTGAGGGAATTTTTGCGGGTTCGGATACCAGTCCCCGGGGCCACGAAACCAGCCCGCGTCGATATGAAACATGTCCACACCCATGTCAGCGGAGTCACGAATCATCCGCTGGGCGACTTCCTCGTTGACGTCCATGCCGCCGCCCCAGCTATTGCTACCCACCAGCGGATAGCTGGGATTCTTCCAGGTTACAGGGTTACCGAGGACATCGCGCACCCAGCGCCGCAGGACATTGCCCGCCCCATCTGGGCCATCACGGAATCCGCCGAGAAAGACCGTAGGTGTCTCAAAACTCTCACCGGGAGCGAGGCGTGTTTTGAAAGGACTTGGATCAGGATTCAATCCTAGTGCACCTTGAAGAGACGCCTTCTCCCGCTTAAGAGAGATGCGGGTACGCCCACTGAATTCGATGCCGGCGTACCACCCGGCTTGCGAGGAGCCGTCCCTTTGAACCAACGACCATGGGATTATCTCGCGCGGTTGGTCGTCGCTGAGATCTCCATAAGTGCTGGATGTACCTGTCCAGTGATAGCCCTCGGCGAGTGCGACGTCATGCGTTCCGATGGCCGAAGGCGTGTTTGCGCCCTTTTCGATGAAGAGATGCTTGAGTGACGCCTGCGGATCAATCTGCCAGGTGAAAGCGAGGCTATCCTGCATTGGAATCCAGATTTCCTGGGAATCCAGATTCTGGATTCGAATCTGGTGTTCGATCGGGCCGTATGCGGCACGGGCACGCCACTCCCAGGTCAGGCGCAGCTGGGGCGAGGCTGAATCGTAAACGAAAACCACGTGGTCCTTGGCAATCTGACTGGCCTCGCGGTTGAGGGTCCAATGCAGAGGGGTAGGCTTGCCCGCGACTTCCGCCGATTCAATCAGAACCTCAGAGGCGCGGTTTTCCCACGCACTCTGTCCGGTGGGCGTCAGACTCAGCAAACGCGGAGTGGTGGGTCCGCCTTCAAGGGCAAGTTCCGTGTCCGATGTCTGCAACCGAGCTGTAGTCTGTCCTGACATGGCTTGACTGCACCACAGGCACAGAACACCTAGCCAGACGACACGAGTTGCGCACGACATGAAACAGAAACTCCGGGGAGATGCGGCGCTACCACATTGCAACGATGAGCACCACACAATCTTATCTGCACTCACTCAGAAGAAGCGCGCATCGATCTGCATGATGCGTTGTCCCGACTTGCCAATGACTCCACCAAAGGTGAGGTTGATGCGCTTATTGTCAATATCGTTAAAGTTAGCATGGTTGAAGATGTTCTGCGCTTCCAGCCGCAGTTCAACGTAACGACGCCGAGAGTGCTACAACAACGATCCCAAATCTGCTCTAATTGCAAGTTACGAAACGGAGCCATTCATGACATCTGCTCTCGTAGGTCTTGAACCGAAAGAAGTGTGGAAGCATTTCGATGCGCTGGCTGCGATTCCTCGCGCGTCTACCAAGGAAGCTGCCGCTCGCGAATATGTTCTTGCCCAGGCCAAGCACCTCGGATTGGAGGCCATCCATGACGATGTTGGCAATACCGTCATCCGCAAGCCGGCACATGCGGGACGCCAAAGCGCGCCGATGACGCTATTGCAGGGCCATCTCGATATGGTATGTGAAAAGAATGAAGGTACGGCCCACAACTTTGACACCGACGGCATAGAAATTGAGCGCGACGGCGACTGGCTCAGAGCCAAGGGAACCACGTTGGGCGCCGACAACGGCGTAGGAGTCGCGGCAGCAATGGCTGTGATGGAAAGCCGCGACATTGAGCATGGACCGCTGGAATTCGCATTCACCATCGACGAGGAGTCGGGCTTGACCGGAGCGGCAGAGTTTCCTGGCGGGATATTGAAATCCAAATACTTCCTGAATCTCGACAACGAGGAGACTGGCACTATCTGCATCGGCTGCTCGGGGGGTGTCAAAACGACCGGTCGCCGCAAAATTGCATTTCGCTCGGCAGGCGCGAACGCCGCGTGGCGAATCAAGGTCTCAGGTCTGAAGGGCGGACACTCAGGGGTGGACATCCATCAGGGACGTGGCAACGCGTTGCGGGTGCTTGGAGGAGTGCTGCAGAACATGCTTGAGAACCTTTCTACCGAGATTTCCGAGATCAGCGGTGGTAGCGCTCAGAACGCAATTCCACGCGAAGCCTCGGCAATCGTGATACTTGATCCGGCGAAGGAACAGGACTTACGAACGCTGGTCGCCAAAGCCGAGTCGCAATACAAAGCGGATCTCGGCGCCTTCGACTCAGGTTTGCAGATCACCGCCGGGAACGTCGCTGTTCCCGCGAAGGTGTTGGACCCAAGCGACGCGAGAAGCGTCGTCGACGCTTTGGTGAGTTTACCGCATGGCGTACTGGCGATGAGTCCCGACGTACCCGGCTTGACCCAGAATTCCACCAATCTAGCGACGGTCAGTACCAATATGGACACTGTGGACATCGTTACCAGCCAGCGCAGCGCCATCGAGAGCAGCAAGTGGGCGGCCGCGCGAATGGTCGCTACAGTTTTCCGCCTTGCTGGATTTGAGGCCGAGCATTCCGGCAGCTATCCGGGCTGGAAGCCCGAGCCGGAGAGTGACATCGTGCTCAAACTGCAGACGGTTCACCGCGCTATTTTCGGTCAGCCTGCGAAATTAATCGCGATGCACGCCGGCCTGGAGTGCGGCGTTATTGGCGAGAAGTATCCGGGCATGCAGATGGCATCGTTCGGACCGACCATTGTGAACCCGCACAGTCCGAATGAGCGCGTTCAGATTTCAACAGTGGCAAGTTTCTGGAGCTACCTGAAGGGAGCGTTGGAGGCTCTCTGAATCCACACCAAGGGTTCAGGTGAGTCGGGAGGGCGACTCTGCCGCATCGGAATGGTGGCCTTCGAGAGAGGGAGCGGGGATACGTGTTCCGGATTCTGTTGCCCACAGCCATGATCGACGGCGTCCGTTTTCACCGACCACGAAGCGGGCTTCTCCGTAGGCTGCCAGCCGATTGAGTACAGTGGTTACAGATGCTACCGGGTCTTTGTGTCGTGCCAGCAGGGTTGGGTCTCTCCTTTCGATCTCACGGCAGACCTCTTGAGCAAGCAGTGGCCTGTCGGATTCCATCAGGGCCAAACGGCACGTCCGCGTAAATCCGGGCTGGCGACTAGGTGATCCCCCATCTACCGGACCGACCAAGTCTCCGTCGAGCACTTCATCGCCGAACAGCTTGGCCAGACCCGCAATCATCTGTTTGATCGTACCGATTCGCTTCATGAGTTCAGACTTTTGTTGGAGAAGAGATTGCAATTCGGACTTCGCCATCTTCATCACGCGCGCCACATGATCAGCACCGGATGTTTGCACCAAAGGCTGGGCTTCCATGACTGCGTTCCCCCTTCCGAGCTCGCGGCAGCGCTCCGCTTCTGCGCTGCAAACCAAACTGGCGGAGATTCTAAAGCGAGTGTGGGCTGTGCTTTGGCTCGGAGTGACGGATGCAGTTCAGCTGGGGACGAATCGACGCCTTATCGTGATTGGCCGGTTCGGCGAGCGAGCACGGGGCTGTGCTGTTTAGTTGACGATCGCTTAGGAACTGGACCTTATCTCGGCGATATTATGCTCATACTATGCTCCGGGACGCTTGCGAAGCAGTGGCCGAAACAAGTCGGCTTGTGACGCAGTTCACAGGCCTTTTTCGATCAGTTTTTGAAGGCCGGCGCGATAGCCGCGGCTACATGACAGTTCCTTGCCATCCTTGAGAACCACGATGTATTCGCCGCTATTGCAGGGTTGCAGTTCCTTGATTCGGTCAATGTTCACGACGGTTGAGCGATGGATGCGAACGAACTGCTCCGCGGCGAGTCTTGCAGAGATGCTGCTGATACCCTCTCGTAGCAGATAGGACTGTGCGCCGGCATGTAGTCGCACGTAGTTCGCCGAGGCTTCAACCCAGTCAATTTCATCCATATCCAGAAACACGACGCGCCCCGCGGCCTTAATCACAAAGCGTTTGTTCATTCGCGCTTCCGGCTTTGAGCCGCTGCCTAACAGGTCCAGAATGCGTTGGGTCAATTCACGGCCACTCGCCTTGAGGAGTTCGGCCCGTGCTCTTTCCACCGACCGATGCAGCCGTTCCTGGTCAAAAGGCTTAAGCAGATAATCCAACGCGTGCGCTTCGAAAGCGCGAATAGCATATTGATCGTAAGCCGTAGTGAAGATCACAACCGGCATGTCGGCGGGAGGGACTTTGTTCAAAACCTCAAAACCGTTCGCCTCAGGCATCTGTATGTCAAGGAATAGTAGATCTGGTTTGTATGCGGATATCGATGCGAGCGTCTGCTTGCCGTCCGCGCATTCTGCGACAACGTTCACGCCACCTTCGGCGGCCAACAAGATTCGCAGCTTCTTGCGCGCCAAGGGTTCGTCATCAGCGATGATGGTGCGAATCTCAGGATGCATTATTGGATCGACGGGTCCAGGTCGGCGGCGACTTCATACAATAGACGTGACTCGGTGCGAAAGGGTATCTGCACTGACACTTCTAAACCACTTTGTGGCACATTTCGAATCTCGACGGCCTGATCATTGCCATAGAGCGTCTGCAGACGGTCGCGGGTAGCCGTCAACCCCACCCCGGTAGATTGAGGGTCCAGCTCACCGAGTCCTGGTCCATTGTCTCTTACCTCCAGGAACAGCCTCTCACCCTCCCGCTTGGCGGCGATGCGAACCACACCGTCGGCGGAGCGCTTGGCAATTCCATGCCGCACCGCGTTTTCCACCAGGGGCTGCAGCACTAGATGGGGCACTTGGGCATCGAGAGTATCGGGAGCGATCTCCAAAACCACCTTTAAACGGTCCGCAAATCTGATCTTTTCGATTTCAACGTAGCTCAATACAAATTCGATTTCACGAGCAAGGGTGGTTTCCTGGACATCACTACTCTCCAGACTCATCCGCAGGAGGTCACTGAGGCGAACGATCATCCGGTCGGCGGCATGGGCGTCGGTGAGCACCAGAGCCGAAATCGAGTGCAGGGTGTTAAACAAGAAGTGCGGTTGCAACTGGCTCTTTAAGGCCTGCAAACGGGCTTGGGACAATTGCGCTTCAAGCTGCGATGTTCGAAGGTCGCGTTCTCTCAACTTTTTGTAGTACCACACGGCGTGCGCAACGAGCAGGATGGGCATGTAAATCGACACAACGTCACTGACAACGTTGAACGCGAACAACCTCTCAAATAGGATCCATTGAATGCTCCAGTGCCAGGAATGTGGATTGAAGGCGGCATAAGCGTACCCGCGGATACGCGGATCCCAAACCGGATAGACCAAACCCCGGATTGCTACGTGAACCACGGCAAACATCAGACTCCCAAATATGTGCCATATCGACCGCCGCGGCCAATTGTCCCTCTGGATTAGATACCGCAACGCGATCTGGTACACAAATGGCGTCAGGATCGCGTAGGTGACATCGTTAATCAGGACAGGAGGTATCTCGCCCACCAGAGTCATGGGCTGGCCCGTCAATTTGTCGAATTCGTAGGCGGAGACGGTCTCGGCAAGACCGATAAATGTCCACAAACCGAAACTGACAGACCATACCAGCCATGTGGGCTCAGTGTTGCGGGTTTTCCACTCGTTGCTTTTCAGGAATCCTCCCTATTTCCAGAACCATCCAGTATTCAAACATGCTGATGAACGTGCGCGGGGCCACTTGGTCCCGCCTCTCAGTGTATTCGTACCCGCGACGTGCCCTCCTGTACCCCGAAGACATTTGGTGCGGAATTCGATTGAAGCTGCTGCGGAAGGGACCTGCTTCAACATCGGAAACGGTCGAGACCATTTCCCGGAGACACTTCAACACAAAACTCAACTCGCATACACAAGCAGATGTTTGTAGCAGATGTAGGGCGAAACACCGCGCCCATTGCGCCAAGTCGAGCTTCCAAATTTTGGATGGCATATGGGAAAGAAGAAGTCGCCGCCTGCCGATCGCCAGAGAAAGCATTGCGAATCAAACCTCCGCTTCCGTGGCCGCTAAGTTGCAGTACTAGCCGTATCAGTTTCCCAAGGTTCCGAATCTGTCTGGAAATTCCTGGGCAATAACAAATCACAAGTGTTAGCCCTCAGGGCGGAGGACTCTCTCGTATGCGTTCTGGCTCACGTATCGTAGCGCAGTTTGTTTTGTTTTTTGTTTGTGCTGGCACACTGGTTTGGGGGCAAAGTGGAACCACCTCGCTGCGTGGGACCGTTATAGACACCACCGGTGCATCCGTGGCTGGCGCGAAAGTGACGCTGAGCAGCGCTGACCGCGGCTTCCAACGTACCGTTATGAGCGGAGATACTGGAGCATACGAGTTTATTCAACTGCAGCCGGGAGTCTACCAGCTCACGGTCGAGATGACAGGCTTCCACAGGTATGAGCAAAAGAATCTGCAGTTGCTGGTTGACACGCCGGCGACCGTCAACGCCAAGCTGACCGTCGGCTCGACCACGGAAGTCGTGGACGTCACCGCCGAGGGCGCCGTCATTAATACGACCGACGCATCAATCGGAAATGCCTTTGACGAACGCCAGGTAAAAGATCTGCCAATGGAGGGCCGAAACGTTCCCGACCTGCTTTCGCTGCAAGCCGGCGTGACTTACATTGGCAACCGGGAGACTCCCAACGAACTTAGTGTTGACACTCGCGGAGGGGCGGTCAACGGTGCGCACAGCGACCAGAGCAACATCACTCTCGACGGCGTCGATGTCAATGACCAAGTAAACGGCTTCGCATTTTCGTCAGTGCTGCCTGTCACGTTGGACTCGATGCAGGAGTTTCGCGTAACTACCGCCAACTATGGCGCGGACTCCGGGCGTTCGTCGGGCGCGCAAGTGTCGCTGGTCACTAAGAGTGGGACCAACAAGTTCCATGGCTCACTTTATGAGTACCTGAGAAATACCTACACTAGCGCGAACGATTATTTCGTGAAGTCCGCCCAGGCGCAGAGCGGCGAGCCCAACCAGGCTCCTAAATTGATCCGCAACATATTTGGGGGCTCCGTTGGCGGACCGATCCTCAAGGACCGGTTCTATTTCTTTGCGAACTACGAAGCGGCTCGTCAACGGGAAGAGGCGAGTGTGCTACGAATTGTGCCGAGCGATGCGCTGCGGCAGGGGGTGATTCAGTACCAATGTGCAGTCGTTGCCGATTGCCCAGGGGGTCCGGTTGCTGGAACGTCGGTTGTGACTCCGCCGGGGGTTTACGGGCTCACTGGGTCGCAGCTTGCCACTATGGATCCACACGGGATAGGGCCCGACCCGGTTATGACGGCCTACTTCAACTCCTTTCCGCGTGCGAACGATAACTCTCAGGGAGACGAGTTTAATTTCCTCGGGTACCGTTTTCGAGGCCCGATCCCAACCAACAAGAACTGGTACATTGCACGCGTCGACTACAGGATTACTGCCAACGGAAATCACAGCTTGTTCTGGCGCGGTGCGTTGAGAAACGACAACCACTCCGATTCTCCCTATCTTCCGGGTACACCTCCCGAGTCGAGCCTCGTAGACTTCAGCAAGGGCTTCACCCTCGGATACGCCGCCACCCTGCGTCCAACTTTGGTAAATAATTTTCACTGGGGTTATACGCGGCAAAGCTGGGGCCTTCCCGGGAACAACGACTCGACGGAGGTCATTTATTTCCGTGGGCTCAACGACAACAGCACTGGGATCAACTCCAGCCAGGCGATTACGCGCGGCGCCGACTTTCGCTCAACGGTCGAGAATATTGTCGATGATGTTTCCTGGTCGCACGGGAAACACACTCTGCAGTTTGGCACCAATCTTCGATTTATCCGAAGTCCACGAAACAACTTCGTGAACTCCTTCAATAACGGCTTCACGAACGTCTCGGCGCTCGACACTGCCGGGTTCGCCAACTCGCCTAGCCCATTCGACCCAGCCAACAACGGGTTGCCGGCTGTCGACAATAGCTTCAACAATCAGTATGACTATCCAGCTATCGCATTGCTGGGAATGGTCACGCAGTACAACGCCTTCTTCAACTTCGATAGGTCGGGGAAGGCTCTGCCGGCGGGAAGTGCTGTACACCGTGATTGGGGCGCGGACGAATACGAGTTCTACATCCAAGATTCGTTCCGTGCAAAACCAAACCTGACCGTAAATATTGGCCTGCGCTATTCACTGGATTCTCCGCCATGGGAAACCACCGGGACCGAGGTAGCGCCAACGTTCAGCATGTCTCAGTGGTTCAAGCAGCGAGGCGAGAATATGCGCAACGGAATCCCCTCGAACCAGGATCCGGCAGTGACCTTCGCTTTGGCTGGGGCGGCAAATGGGAAACCCGGATATTACGATTGGGACTACCACAATTTTGGTCCGAGGATTTCTTTCGCCTACTCACCCCGGCCCGGTGGTGGCTGGCTGAAGAGTCTGCTCGGAGACGGAGATAAAACGGTATTGCGGGGCGGATTTGGTATTGTGTACGACCACGTCGGAGCCGGCCTGCTCAGCACCTTTGACCAATACGGATCCTTCGGGCTGTCGACCAACCTTACGAATTCTGTCCTGCCAACGGCGGCCAACGCGCCGCGGTTGACCAGCCTGACATCCGTGCCGACTGTGCTATTCGACGGCACGACCCCGTTTGCCCCTCCGACCCCTTCGGGTGGATTCCCCTACACGCCCCCGTCTGCCGGTTCGGGTCTGGGGATTTATTGGGGGTTGGACGACAAGATCAAGACTCCCTATTCGTACTCCTTGGATTTCTCGATCGGTCGTGAGTTGACCCGGAATACGAGCCTGGAAGTTTCCTACGTGGGCCACCTTGCCCATCGTCTGCTGGCGCAAGAAGACCTCGCCATGCCTCTCGATCTCGTGGACAAGCAATCCAAGGTTAATTATTTCGCAGCAGCGAACCGTTTTTCACAACTGTCCGCAGCGGGTACCCCGACCAGTGCGATCACCCCCGCGTTAGTGGGACCAACCGCCGCCTACTGGCAAAATATGATCGCGCCATTGCAGCCCGGGGACCAGTACAACCTCTCTTGCCAAGGAAATACCAATCCGGGCATCAATTCGGGTCCAGCGCTTTTCACCACCGATCCCATACAGGCCGCCTACGATCTGTACAACTGTTTTACGTTCAACGAGACGACGGCACTTTCGGGACTCGACTACGCCGGGTCTGACTTCAATCCGGGCGGAACCGCAGGCATCGCTGGAATGCAGACGGGCAGCACCAAATGCGATCCCAGCGGCGTCTATCCGGGTTCGAGCGTAGCCTGCCCCGCCAATTACTATCCGACGATTTTTGGCCCGAACGCGTTTTTCAACAGTCAGTTCCACTCGCTCTACGCGTGGCGGTCTGTTGCCAACGCCAGCTACAACGCGCTACAAATCAGCCTGCGGCACAAAATGTCGCACGGGGTTCAATTTGACCTGAACTATTCCTACTCCAAATCGATCGATCTTTCGTCGAGCGCGGAAAGAGTAGGTCCGTCTCTAGGATTGGCGGGGGGCAGCAACATCATCAACTCCTGGAATCCCAACCAGCTTCGCGGAGTCTCAGACTTTGATACGACTCATCAGCTCAACACCAACTTCATTGTGGAGATGCCTTTCGGCAGGGGGAAGGCATTTGCTCACGACGTAAGTGGCATTGCCAACGCCTTCATCGGCGGCTGGCAGCTTTCCGGTCTGGCCCGCTGGACCAGCGGCTTCCCCGTTAGCATCAGTAACGGAGGCACCTGGCCCACAAACTGGGAGCTTTCCGGAGGAGCCACCCAGATTGGTCCGACGCGCACGGGCGTGGTGAAGCAGAGCAGTTCTTTCCCCACTCAGGTTCCGAATGTCTTTATCGATCCGAATGGGCCAACCGGCATCGGTGCCTTCCGGCATGACTTCGCCGGTGAGGCTGGTGGACGCAACCAGATTCGTGGCCCCGGCTTTGCTGGATTGGACGCGGCACTCAGCAAAACCTGGAAGATGCCATATTCGGAGGCTCAAGTCCTCAAATTCCGCTGGGAGGTGTTCAACGTGCTGAATCACACGATGTTCGACGTTGCATCGATCACCAATGGAATTGATCAAGCGGGGTCCTTTGGCGCATTCAGTGGTGTACTCACCAATCCGCGAGTAATGCAGTTTGCTTTGCGGTACGAGTTCTAGGACACCCCTGGAATTCGGCTGGTCCAAAGGCGGCCCGATACTGGGTGGGGCCGCCTTTGCTTTGAGCAGCGAGATGCGTCGCCCCGCATCCCTAACAGGTTGGTTTGTAGACTGGCACAGCGGTGATCGCGCACCCAGAGATCGAGGGGAGCAGATGCCAACTCGTCAACCACTGGCTCATCGCATCTATCGCTGAATTTCGAGCGGTTGTGACAGCACGAAACTGACGGTGGACTCAGCTGGGAGGACAATATCCTTGTTACCGGTCAGAGCAGCCCCTCCGGCACCTGCGCCTCCACCGGCGGCCATGCCAATCGCAGCCCCCTTTCCTCCACCGGCGAGCGCTCCTACGATTCCGCCGACCACGGCGCCGCCACCGGCCATAACTCCTGTGCGCTTGCCCTTGCCCTTGATCGTGAAGGTCTTCTCGGCAGCTTGAACAGGCAGTTCAGCACCGTTCAGGGTTATGGAGTCGAGACGCACTTGCAGCACCGCGCCGCCGGCGAATTTGCCGAGTGGTTTGGCGTCGGTCACGGTCCCACTCACGGCTGCACCTTTGGGGATCGCAGCTGTGCCGCCGACTAGTACGCCTTTGGCCACACTGCCGCTGAAGGTTTGGCCAGCCTGGCTCATCTTGGAACCGATCGCGGACCCCAGACTAATGGTCACGGAGGTTCCAGCCGGCACGACTAGCGGCTCTGGCTTCGTCTCGGCTTTTTTGGATTCTTTGCTTTCTTTGGCGTCTTTGCCTGCCGTCGCTTGGCTGTCGGTTGCGCTGCTCGCGTCAGTGGCACCGGTGGTGGAAGGTTTGCTGGTGCATCCGGGCACAACCAGCATGAACCAGAGAGTCAAAACAAGCAAAACTAAGGGTGAGCGAATAAACGGACCTCGGCTACTGCCACTTTACCGCCGTGGATCAAGGCCCGGCAAGGTAGGAGTTGGAACCGTGGACTCCCTGGAATCGAGTTCGATATCAGCGGCCGCAGCGGGGTCGTCGGGCGGAACAGTTTTCTTCGGAGCCAGAAACTTTTCCGTGTTCAGGAGGGGCCGCCCGAGCGAGGAGTTGTAGCTCGTCCAAGGACTGTCGAGCCCGGCCTCGCGCTCGAATTGGGCGCGCATCGCTTCCATTTTCGAGTCGAGGTCATCGAGATAGTGCAACATGAGCGCTTCGGGAAACATGGGCAGCTTGGGCGAGCCGAAGTCATACTGGCCGTGATGGCTGATGATGAGATGCTCGAGCATCGTCTTGAGCTCGCCGGGGAAGCCGGGTACAAGAGCGAGCTTGGTCTGCAACATTTCCAGCTCGATGATCATGTGTCCCAGAAGCTGACCCTTAGTGGTGTACGAAAAAGATCGGTTGTAGGTCAGCTCATGGATCTTGCCGATGTCGTGTAGAAACGCTCCAGTGAGAAGAAGATCCCGGTTGATCTGGGGATAATTTGTGCACATCAGATCGCAGGAGCGAAAAAGAGAAACGACGTGATCGAGCAGGCCGCCGATGTAGGCGTGATGCAGCGTTTTTGCCGCGGGAGCGTTGCGGTAGGCAGCAGCAATCTCAGGATCGGCCATAAAGGCCTGCACCAGCGACTTGAGGTGGGCGTTCCGAAAGGTAGCGATGAAACCAATCAGGGCTTGCCAGAGTTCGTCAATGTCTTTGCTAGTTTTGGGAAGGTAGTCAGCGAAGTCGATTTCGGATTCGCCCAGCTTGCGCAGCTTGTGAACGGTCAGTTGAAAGCGGTTCTTGTACTTGTTGATCAGACCTTTGATCTTAAGGAAGTCGTCCTGCTCGAAGGCGTCGAGGACTTCCTCGACGTTGTCCCACATCTTGGCTTCAAGTTGACCGCTGCGGTCACCCAGAGTGAGGGCCAGGTAAGGCTCTCCCGTTTTCTTGGGCTTAATTTGCTTGCCAACGACAACAAAGCTCGAGGTAATCACCTTGTTCTCGAAGCGCAAGCAATCGCCGATGTAAAAGTCTTTCATTTTGGCGTTCGGATGTTGAGTATAAAGCACGCGCCGCCAGCGAGCGTCAGAGGATGCCCAGCTTTTTGTGTTTTTTCTTGCCGAGCTTCTTGGCGTCGGCTTCCTTGGCTGCAGCGGTTTCGACCGGCACCGTTTGGTTCGGGCTGCGACCTGTATCGATATAGCCGTCTGCGTACTTGATGTAGGCCTCTTCGCGCAATTTGGTGAGGTAGGCGCGCAGGGCGGGCTGCAACTTCTGGTAGTAGAGAGCGTCTTGGATTTTGGGCTCGGCGTCCTTCATGGGAGGAATGCCGGCCATCTGGTGATCGACGACCCTCAGGATCACATAGCCTTGCTTAGTGCGGATTACGTCGGTGACCTCACCCGACTTCATGGCAAACGTCCGATCTTCGAGTTCCTTGGCGAGCTGGCCGCGCTTGAACATTCCCAGGGCGCCGCCATCGGCGGCTGATGGGCCGTCAGAGTATTTCTTGGCCACGTCTTCGAAGGCCGCGCCGTCGTGAATCTGCTTGAGGAGATCGTTTGCCTTGGCCTCAGCGACTGAAAGGGCAGCTGCTTCGGCTGCCTGACGGGCAGCTTCGTCGACAGGGGGTTGAGCGCTTGAAGTACCGTTTACCGGCGTGGTCGGATCGGGTGTGATCGCAGGAGCAACCGGTGCCACGGGTTTTGGAGCAACCAGAATCTCGCTCAGGCGGATGTACTCGGGTTGTTCCATCTCGCTCTTGTGCTCGTCGTAGAACTTTTGCTCTTCTTCTTTGGTCACGCTGAGGTGGCTACTTACTTCCTCGCCAATTACCTTCTGAGTGATGATCTGATTTCGCCGCATCTGTTTGAAATCTTCCCAGGAAATGCCCTGCTTGGTGGCTTCCTTTTCGAGATCTTCGAGAGTGGCCAGCTTCATCTCTTTGCGCATTTGGTCGAGCGCCTTGATCAGATCGGTATCACCGGTGATGCCGAGGTCCTTCCCTTTGTCGAGAAGCAGTTGCTGGTCGATCAGATCGCGGAGGACATCCTTTTCTCGATCGGCCAGGAGTTTGTCAGCGTTGGCGGAATCCTGTTGCTTGACTTCGTCTTTGAGCTGATCCTTGCTACGCATGTACTCCGAACGGGTGACGATCTGGTTGTTGACGCGGGCAATAATCTCTTCGACGACCTGTCCGGCCGCGAGAGCGGGCAGACATGCCGCAGCAATAAGAGCCAGGCAAAGTTTCTTCATAGGATTCAATTGGGCCGCCACGCTTTCTGGGCTTGCGGGCAAAAGGGTGGGCTCAGGCCGATGAAACATTTTACTCCTTTCGGAGTGAGGCTCGCAGCCAAGCCTCCTGATTGGACGCCTCAGAGAGGCAGAAAGTTGGCCGAGTCAGGAGTTCCGTACAAGAGCCAGAGCGGTTCGGTCGTCACAGAGAGGCGATCCAGCTCCGAACTCGCCAGCAGTGTTCAGAATGGAGGCACACAGCGCCTGTGCACTACTGGGAGGGGCAGCCTGAAGAAGCGGACGGACGCGTTCTAGACCGAATTCCCCGGTGATCTTATCAGGGCGAACCCCGCACTCCACCACTCCGCGAGAAACGAGCAACAGAACGGCACCTTTTCCCAAGCCGACGGTGGGCGCATCCGCAGTGGCGTGGGAAAAAAGTCCCAGGGGAAGGCCGGTCGAAGTAAGCTCAGCGATCCCATTGCTATCCCGGAGAAGGCCGGGTGTGTGTCCGGCGTTGGTGTAGCAGAGGGTACCGAACTTCTCGTGGTAACAAGCGATGAATGCGGGGCAGGGACGCACTCCACTGGATGCCTCGATAAGGCCGCGATTGAGGCGCAGACTTAGTTCGGTCATGGCGTCGGATTCATTGATGTCCGGACGCGAGAACAGCTCAGCACCGTAGGTGCGGAAAATCTCCTGAGCAGCGATGAGGATGCCGCGATTGTCCTCGCGGCGTCCGGCTACATCGAGCAGGCCGAATAGGACGCGTTCCGGGCTGACGCGGACAGAGTCGTAGAAATCTCCAGCAATGCGTTTGCCGGCGAATACGGCTGCGATGTCTGCTCCCTCGATCTTTGGAAAGATCGTCGGGACCGGCTCGACCGTGGGAGGGGGGGTCGGGGTGCGGGAATGGAAGAGCGATCGCATGAGCGGCGCAAAACCGAAGCTAGCACAGGAAGGAGTCGTGAGCAAACGGAACCGGAGAACTAAGGGACGCATGAGAGCGTACGGAGAGAGGGCTACTCGCCGTACTTGTCAGCGAGATACTTGGTCAGGTCGGTTTCCAATTGGCCATAATCGGAGTGGATGGTGGATCGCAGGGCGGCTTCGGTGGAGCTGCCTTGGCTGATTCGCTGCAGGATGCGTTGGACATCGCTCATGCCGTAGGAATCGTTGATGTAAGACACGGCAGCCAGGGATTCAGCGTAGGCGACGTAGGCTGCATTGCTCGAGAGGCTCTGAAAGCTCCCTTCTAAAGCGTTGAGCGGGATATTGCGCTGCGTCCTGAAAAGCAAGGAAAGTGCATGCCCTTCGCCACTGAGGCTCCTGGGTTCGAGGAACTGCGCAATGCCTTCGTGCAGCCAGGGTGGGCAACGCCCCCCGGAGAGCTGGGTAATAAACGAGTGCGCCAACTCGTGCTTGAGAACATGCGCCAGCTCTGGCGTCATGGAACTTAGTCCACTGACTGGGATTCGGAGCTTGCCGTCGTTGATTGCTCCGGCCCAGGTGGGAGCGCGCGTGACGTCGAAGAAAGCCTGCTCCGTGTAAAGGGTCACGAGTATGCTGTCGCGGGGCGGATTGCCGAGGTCGCGAGCGAGATCGTCATAGTCAGATTCGAGAGCTGCCATGATTTGGGCGCGGATAGCTTCCGGAGTCTGTTTACCTTCATAGTGCAGCACGAAGTGACTGCTTTCGTGTTGGGCAAAATCAGACTCGATAGTCTGTTCGCGCTGGGCCTTGGCCAGAAATTGCTGCACGGTGGCATCAGGGCGCAACTCCAGGGAACGCTTCCAGGAGCCGACGGCCTCCTTCGTGTGGTCCGAAGCGAACTGGGCGTATCCGAGCATGGTGTAGGCGTCGGGGGATTGTGGAGCTGAGCGCACGGCGCGTTGAGCATAGGGTAGCGCTTGGGCAGAATTGCCAGTTCGGACGAGGAGTGCCGAGTAATAGATAAGGATGGTGGAATTCTCTGGCTGAAAGCGCAGGGCGCCCTCGAAATAGCTTCGAGCTTGGGCGATGTTGCCGTGTTCGAACTCAAATTTCCCAGCGATGAAGCTTGCCGTCGCACTCAACTCGGGGTTGCCTTTGCTTTCCAGACCCGCGAGCACATCCGGGTCGACCTTACCTTCTTTAATAATTCTGGATACGAGATCACCTTCATTCGCGAGGCTGTCGGAGGGAGTGAAGGTGGGAAGATCCGCAACTTTGGTCGCGTTGGACGAATTGTGACTCGGCATTCCCCCCGCATCGACGTGATCTACAAGGGACTTAGGGATCCCGTAGGAATCGTCGCCGATATCGTATTCGAAGTGATTACCGTTTTCGCGGACGTGATCGGCTACGATGGCACGGCCATTCTTCAGATGGATGGTGTCTGCCCATGCGGCGGCAAGGGCAAGCCATATAAAGAGGATGGTGACACGTAGCCGCATTCAGGCGCATTCTAACAATGGACGAGGGACATACCCACGTGACGAAGGTACTACCGAAAATACGAGGCTTGAGGGTCTTAGCCGGGATCTGGCTTGGGATGTGCAGTTTGCACACCGCCGCCGAGAACCCGCCCGAGAAGCCAGCGGAGGCGCTTTATCTGCAGCTTGGGCAAGTCGGACTCGATCCGGCGCGCGTGTTCAAGGTGAGGGGCGCATCACTGGATCGGTCCTCGGTGCACATTACCCTGGAGGATGGCACGATCGGATTCACGCAGGACGTGATGGGGCGAATCACGGGAGCATTTTTTGAGGGTGACGGCGAAGTGCTGATCGCCCCGCCGAACGAGGTTGAGCGAAAGTCGATGAGCCTGTTCACCGGTATGGCCATTCTGGAAGAGCACTTCGCGACCGCATATTTTCGCTTCAACGATGATGTAGTAGCTGATTTGCGACCGGATCTGCGCGCCCCGGAAAACCCGCAGGAGTTTGTTGAACGCTGGGGATCGACCGCCAAAAATTTGGCACAGGCAGACGCCATGCGGTTGTTGGTCAGCTTTAGCCGCATGCTTCCGGTGGGAGGCGGCTCTACTTCCCCAATCGCAAGCCCGGCTCCTGCGGAAGGCGCGAGCGATCGGCTTCTTCACGTGCGACTGCAAGGAACCAAATTGGGCGTGTTCGACGTTCTGTACGATTCCCTATCGGGCGAGGAAGTCGAGGCGGGCCAGGTCAAGGCCGCCGAAAATGGCACCACTTACTACGATGTCTGGACTTCGTTCTCACCTATTGCGCCCGGTGCGGCGCGAAAGAGTTTGGGAGGCACACCGGTTCCCGGCAGCGAGCGACCCCGTGAAGACTGGATGACGATGCTCAGCTACACGATCACCACCGAGGTGCAACCTCCCAAGCAGATTCGAGCGCAAGCTCAACTGAGATTGGACGTCAAGGAGGACGGACCCCGTGCGTTGGTATTCGAGTTATCGCGATTTCTGCAGATCGAGAGCGTCAAACTAGATGGTCGCCCCGTGGAGTTCATCCACAATCCGGCAGTGGAAGGGACGCAGCTGTCGCGCCAAGGAAATGACGTGGTGGCGGTGATTCTTCCCGAGCCGGCAAGGGCGGGACAAAAAATCAATCTCGAATTCGTGTATGGCGGTGAGGTTCTGGCGGAGGCAGGCAGTGGATTGCTCTATGTGGGAGCCCGCGGAACCTGGTATCCGAACCGGGGAATGGCGATGGCAAACTTCGACCTGGAGTTCGACTACCCGCAAGGTTGGACCCTGGTAGCCACAGGAAAATCAGCGCCAGTTTCTCCAGCGGCTGCAGCGGCGAGAGCAAGGGGAGAACAAGTAGCACGCTGGGTGTCGGAACGATCGATCCCCTTGGCGGGATTCAATCTAGGCAAATACAAAATTGCTACGACGCAGGCGGGGAGCGTGACAGTGGAGACCTACGCTACGACAGGCGTGGAACGAGACTTCCCCAGTGCTCGGATTCAGGTGATCGACCCAAATCCGGCCAGTCCGCTTCCCCGAGGGCCCCAGGTCATCATGCCGAGCCGCCCTTCACCCGCGCAGAACGAGGGTTCCGTTGGGGAAGCCGCGGCGCGGGCCATCCAGTATTACTCGGAACGATTTGGCCCATATCCTTACAGCCGCCTGGCACTGACGCAGATGCCAGGGCGAGATAGCCAAGGTTGGCCGGGACTAGTGTTTCTCTCGTCGTATGCATTTCTTGACCAGGAAGAACGGGAACAACTCCATTTCGAGCCTTTCCGAATTCTGCTGCAGCAACTTGTCCCCGCACACGAAGCAGCGCATCAATGGTGGGGAGATCTGGTTACTTGGAGCAGTTATCGCGACCAGTGGCTTTCCGAGGGACTGGCAAACTACTGCGCCCTCATGATGCTGCAAGAGAAAAATCCAGCGGGCTTTCGTCAGGTGATGGAAAAGTATCGACAGGATTTGATCGGAAAGAATAAGGACGAGCTGCCTCCAAAGGATGCGGGCCCCGTTACGTTGGGCGCAAGACTGCTGTCATCGCGGTTTCCCGAGGGATATGAAGCCATCAGCTACGGCCGGGGAACGTGGATGTTCCATATGTTGCGCACCATGCTCAAAGATGCATCGCAGAGCGCGGGACGGAAGGGGCAAGCAGATGGTCCGGACGAGCCCTTTGTGCGGGCGCTGCGTAAAGTCCGCCAGCGTTACGAAGGAAAATCTATCAGCACACGTGAATTGATCGACGTCTTCGCAGAAGAGCTTCCGCCCGCGCTGCGTTACGAAGGCAAGAGTTCGCTGGACTGGTTCCTGGATGGATGGATTAACGGAACATCTCTGCCCAAGCTGGAACTGAAAGGTGTGAAGTTCACTGCCAAGGGAGCGGGGTCGGTGGTAAGTGGAACCATTCTGCAGAAAGAGGCACCGCAAGATTTGGTGACGTCCGTTCCTGTCTATGCTGTCTTAGCGGGAAAGCAGCCGGTTCTGCTCGGGCGAGTGTTTGCGGACGGCGAAGAGTCCTCGTTTCATCTCGCGGCTCCTGCGGGGACGCATAAGATTGTGCTCGATCCAAACGATACGATTCTGACAAGCCCGAAGTGATGGCTGGTCCCCTCGAGCCCGTACTTCGGGGTGCCAAATTGAATTCCCATTCTGTAAGTGGTTCCCGAAATAGTCTGGATCGAAATCTCCGGAGCGATGTCTCGACATGCTCTCCTCACTAAAGTACTGAGTTCTCATTGGGTTTGCTACGTGCGGATAGGAAGTCGGCGTGGCAGTCGAGATGCTCAAAGGGATGTCGAGTGCAGGAGTGACATGTGATCTATCAGTCGACTGGTGATGAACTAGGAGCCGAGGCAAGGGCAGTTTGGGCCGAGGGAGTTCAAACGCCCTGTGCGGCCAGCGGGTGGTTTCCTGCGGCACAAGTCGAACAACCCGTCGGGGGTGAGACGATTCTGTTGGTTGAAGACCAGGCGTTTGTTCGGGAAGTGACTGCCGAAGTCTTGCGATCTGCAGGATACAGAGTGCGGACCGCGGAGAACGCGACAGACGCCAGAAGTATCTATGAGGAGAATCGCGGCGAGGTGGATCTTCTTCTGACCGACGTCGTCTTGCCCGGAGAAACTGGGCGCGCGCTGGCAACGAGATTGAAACGGGAGAATCTGAAACTCAGAGTATTGCTGGTGACAGGATACGCGGAGGAGATGGGAAGACGCACTGAGGAGGGCCAGCAATGTCTGGCGAAGCCGTTTTCGACCGAGGTGCTTTTGCACGCGGTGAGACGACTATTGAATCGCGGGGAATCTTGGCAGACCACGGACTCGGACTAGGCGCGCTTCCTGTACTGGGTCGCCTGTAGGATCTGGGCGGGTATCAGGGAGAGCGGGACCACCCGTTTGAGGACACCGAGCTCAGCACAGGCGCGAGGCATGCTGTAAACAACGCAAGTCTCTTCATCCTGACCGATGGTCAAGCCACCGTGGCTGTGGATGGCGCTCATCCCTGCAGCACCATCAGAACCCATCCCCGTAAGGATGATTCCCATGGCGAGATTCTTAAAGGCATCGGCGACCGACTTCATCAAGAGGTCGATCGAGGGTATATGCAAAAAGTCCGAGCGTTGAGAGTCCAGGCACAGGAGCGTTTGCGTGGATGAGGGACGCTCCACAGTCAAGTGCATTCCTGCAGGAGCGATGTAGGCCACCCCCGGTCGGACTAGCTCGTGGTGAGTCGCCTCGCGCACCGTGAACGAGCACAGTGTGTTGAGCCTTCGAGCGAATGGCGCGGTAAAGCCTGGGGGCATGTGCTGCACAATCAGAATGGGGACAGAAAGGTCGCGGGGGAGAAGCGGAAGAATCTCCTGAAGAGCCTTTGGGCCCCCCGTAGAAGCTCCTAGCGCGACGATCGCAGGAAGGGTAGTAACCACGTCCCGACTTCCTGGCGAAAACGACCGGGGAGATTTTTTGGGAGGCGCAGCTTGCAGCTGCGACTGTCGAGACAAGGCAGCCGCTCGAATCTTGGCAATCAGATCGGCGCGGATGTGCGAAATTTCGAGTGATGTCGGCGACATTTGTTTGGGGACGTAGTCGAATGCTCCGGCGCTGAGGGCGATGAATGTGGTCTCGGCATCTTTCTCAGTTGTGGCACTCACCATAATGACCGGCCGGGGGAACCGAGTCATGATGGCGCGCAAAGTTTCCAGCCCATTTCGTCCGGGCATCTCAACGTCGAGAGTGACCACGTCGGGGTCGAGAGCGGCGATCTTGGTGAGGGCCTCAGACCCGCTGGCGGCTGTTCCAGCAACCTCAAAATCAGACTCTGAGGCGATCATGCGGGAGAGCGCAGTACGCATGAAAGCGCTGTCGTCAACGACGAGCACGCGCATTGCGCAGCGAGTTTGTAGGTCGGAGCTCATGTCCGGTAAATGGAGATACGAGCGCGGGCACCTCGTCCATGTAGAAATGCAGCTCAAACGCGAGCCGGGCCCAGTTGAAGTCCGGTAGTCCAGGGCCCCGTTCTGACAGGACTTCAACCCCGGCCAACTTAAGAGGTCCATCGGCGGGTGAAAAGTGAACTTTAGGAGAGATGATGGGCCGGACTCGATCCCGGTCACCAAGAAGCGTTCGCGGGGGGCGTAGCCGCGCTCACGGGATGGAAGCCGACGGCTTTGCAGACTGCTTGTCGGCGATGGGCTCGCTTCTGCCACGGCGCTCGGTAAGAATCACGATGTCAACACGCCGGTTCTGGGCACGCCCCTGAGGCGTATCGTTGCTGGCGATGGGGTGGAACTCAGCGTATCCAGCGGCGGACAGGCGCTCGGGAGCGAAACGAGAACGTTGGATCAGGAGGCGGACCAATTCGGTAGAGCGGGCTGTCGAGAGTTCCCAATTAGACGCCACGTGGGCGGTGTGAATCGGGATATTGTCGGTATGACCCTCGATGCGTAGTTGGCAGGTGCGAACCGCGAGGATGGACGCGATGCGGTCTAGTGCTGGCAGTGCAGAAGTCTTGAGCGAAGCAGACCCGCTGTCGAAGAAACCGAACTCTCGCAAGCTGATCACCAGGCCCTCCATCTCGCGGTGCAAGGCCACAGTATGCACAGAGATTTCATGTTGCAACGCCTGCTGCAATTCTGCCTGCATCGTCGACAGGCTTGACTCCTCAGACGCTGCACTGAGCGGGCCCGATGTAGCGGGAGAGACGCGAGCAAGATCCGTGCTGCGTTGCAAGTTTTGGATGGCCTGCACAGTGCTGAAGGGCATTGGTTCAGTGGTGTCGATTGGCACCTGCGTCGTAGATGCGGGAAAAACTCCGAGTTCTTGAAACGCTACCTGAATGGCGAGCGCCAGCTTTCCCACTTTCCGCTGATCCACTTGAGCCGAAGCATACAAGACAACGAAGAAGGCAAACAGAAGAGTAATAAAGTCGGCGTAGGAGACCAGCCAGCGCTCGTGGTTAGCATGGGGGCGGGGGCGTTTGCGCCGGCTCATGAAGTCCTTTCCTCGGCTGGCTTCTCAGAAGGCTTGCCGGCCTCGACCAGGAATCCGAGCAGCTTCGTCTCCAGCATGCGAGGGTTCATGCCTTCCAGAATCGAAGCCACTCCCTCGAGGGTCATCTCTCGAGTAATTTGTTCTTCGCGAATGCGAAGCTTCATCTTGCCTGCCACGGGTAGATATAAAAGGTTCGCAGAGCCGACTCCGTAGATGGTGGCCACAAAGGCAACGGCGATGCCTCTCCCAACTTCGTCGATCTTGTCGAGATGCTGCATTACCTGGATCAGGCCCAGAACTGCGCCGATGATGCCGATGGTAGGAGCGAATCCCCCCGCGGCCTCGAAAACCTGCGGCACCTGCTCTTCGTACTCGGCTTGGTTGTCGAGTTCGAGTTCCATAATCTTGCGCAACTCTTGCGGTTCGGTGCCATCGACCGCCAGCATGAGAGATTTCTTGAGAAACGGATCTTCGATCTGCCCCAGTTCTGCATCGAGCGACACGATGCCATCCCGGCGCGCTTTTTGAGCGTATTGCACCAGGCGGCTGATCGTCTCCTGGGGATGCTGCCTCGTCGTAACAAAGACCGAACCCAGGCGGCGCAAGGCATGCAGTACGACGGGCAGAGGAAACTGCAGCATCACTGCGCCGAGCGTACCGCCGAAGACGATCATGGCGGCAGTAGGCTGCAGGACTTGTCGAAGGTTTCCCCCTTCGATTAACAGGCCTGCGATGATCCCCCCCAAAGCGAGAAGGATTCCGGTGACGCTGGACTTGTCCACACTCACCTTTCTGGCTCGCGGCCGCGTTCGGACGGCTCCGGATTGGATGCATGTGCAGAAGAAGAATCCCAGGAAATAGATAGCCCATGGAGGACCGAGCGGCGGAATTCGATGATCCGTGTGAGGACTTCCTCGGCACGCTCCAGCACAACGATCTTTTCACCGGTGATCAGCGTAACCAGAGTGTCGGGGGACTGCTCGACAAACTTGATCAGATCTGAGTTCACCATTAGAGGTTTGTTATTCAGTCGCGTGAGTTGGATCATGCCATCCGGCCCTTTCCTGGCCTTGAAGGGGGTGAAGGGCCCCCTTGGGGGATCATCGGCGAGGCGGAGCGATGGTTTATGAAGGCGGGGGAAAGTGCTGTTACCTGAGGTTACGACCGACGGGGCCTGAAGCGGAAGGGTTGCTAAAGCGGAAAGGGAAGCTGCCGATGGACAGGAAAGAACATCACGTTCCGACAACTCGGGGAAGCATAGCAGCAGACCTCCGCAGAAAAAAGCCGGGGAGGCGACCCAAGAGACGGAGCGAAATCAAACAAGGAGCGATCAAATGTCCATCAGTATTCTGAACAACCCGGCCTCCCTGGCCGCACAAAACCAGTTAGGCATCACAAATTCCAGCTTGCAAAAGACACTGTATCAACTGTCCTCTGGATCACGGATCAACAGTGGTGCGGATGACGCGGCCGGCTTGGCGGTGGCGGACGGTTTGATGTCCAACATTACAGCCCTCACACAATCGGCACGCAACGCGAGTGATGGCGTGGGCAAGCTGCAAGTCGCCGACGGCGCTCTCGCCCAGGTTACGACACTGCTAAATCGCGCTATCACGCTGGCAACCGAATCTGCCAACGGCACGCTGTCCGACACGCAGCGCGCACCGCTGCAAGCCGAATTTGCCTCGATCAAGGCAGAAATCGACAGGATCGGCGCCACCACAAATTTCAACGGCCAGCAGGTGTTCCAGAATTCGGCGGTGTCGACCTACGTCAGCACGACCGGCAGCTTGACGAATGCTTCAACCTTGGGGGGGTCGTCGAAAACTGAAACGGGCGCAACTTCCGTCAACGCCACCGACAGCCTGGGATGGTCGTTTGGCAAGGCCACCAGCTCCGTCGGCGGGTTGACCGGAACGAGTCTGCTGCTGGGCGGTACAGCCGACGGCAGCAACTTCCAAACCTACGCGGCAGCAGGAACTGGCGGCTTCAGTTTTGCAGCCAATGCAACCTCGACCGTCAATGACCTCCTTGGTGCGGTTGCGGCCAGCACGGGCTACACGGCTGCGCTCACTGGCGGCAATGTCGTCATCACCGCCAAGAATCAAACGGCGCCGGCAGTGACTGTGACCGCGACCGGAGCCACCTCCACCAGTGCGATTGGCAACTTCGCAGCCACTGTGGCAGGCACAACGAAGTCCATGACGATTGGACCGGCGGGCTCGCAATTCGCCTTTACCGCTGATGGCACCGCAGGACATCAAACCGTGGGCGACCTGCTGGCAGCAATTAACGGCTCCGCAGCCGGTTACCACGCTACGCTCTCCGGACCGGGCGGCACCAGCGGCGATCTGGTCGTTACCAATCCAGGCACTCCTGGAACCGATCCAGCCGTGGCGGGCTCAATGGCAGCGATGTTTGGAGCCTTCACTCTGAGCGGTGCGCCAACGACGATCACCATAACGCCGTTTAACACCGGAACTCCCGTCACCACCACGTTCACCGACAGCGGCGCTCTGACCGTAGGGCAACTCATCAGCAACATCAATGGGATGGGCCTCTCGGCTTCACTCAACAGCAGCGGCAGCCTGGTCATCGGCGACCCAAACAACCCGACCCATTCTCCGACGATCGGTGGCACTATGACCGGCACCGGAGTACTGGGCGCAAACACGGTTGGGACCGGAACCGCAGCGGCAAACACCAACATCTACCTGACAGACGGCAGCGCCAACGCGGCCAACACGATTGCAGTGGCCATCGGGGCGCTATCCTCCAGCAGCATGAATGGTGCGAGCCTGCTCACCAACGACTTGTCTACCGCGGTGGATGCGCAAGCCGCGCTGACTTCCATCAGCACGGCGGTCAGCGATGTAGCGGCCCTGCGCGGCACGCTCGGTGCGAGCGTTAACCGTCTCCAGAGCGCAACCAACGTCATCAACAACAACGTGCAGAACTTGACCTCAGCACAAGACAACATTCGGGCTGCCGATATCCCGATGACGGTCGCGAACATGGCCAAGTACTCGATCCTGGAACAGACCGGCGTCGCTGCCCTGTCCCAGTCCAATCAGATGCAGCAGCTTGTATTGAAACTGATTGGGTAAGCAAATGTTTGGAACGAGGGCGGAGCAGTCCGCCCTCTGTTGATTTCAGCAGGTATCCCATATGAACATCGGCCCGACACAAATCGTTCCGGTGGCGGCGGAGCTTCAGGATCCTCGGAGCTCGCCTCAACGTGCGTCCACGCCCAGTTCGGGACATAGTCCAAAACCACAAAGCAGTGACACTCTAAACCACTCCTCACCGTCTTCTGGAGCGAATGAGGTCGTCAAAGTGCATTCCGATACGTCGACTGGGCAGTCGATCCTGATCTATGAGTTCGTCGACTCCAAGACAGGGTCCCTCGTTCTACAGATTCCCAGTGAGCAGATGCTAGGCCTCGTGCAGGAGATTCGACAGCGCCTTCAGGAAATGGCTGCAAGCGCTTTGGGAAACGCAGGAAAGCCGGAGGGGGTATATGGGAATCAGCTTTAACGCCGCAACTTTGCTGAACGGCAACGGGATCGACGTCAATTCGCTGGTGAATCAAGTGCAAGCCCGGCAGAGCGGCCAATTGACGAATTGGCAACAGCAACAATCAATGCTGCAAACCCAGGCGACAGCGCTGGGAACCATCAACACGGATCTCAACAACCTTCTGACCGCAATCAATGCCCTGAAAGATCCTCTCGGGCCGCTGACGGCGATGTCCGCAACTTCGTCGATCCCGGCGATTCTAACCGCAACGGCGCAATCCACGGCTACTGCTGGCGATCACACTGTCGTCTTGGGCGCCCTGGCCAGTGCGGGAACTGTCTACACGAGCGCAGTTGCTGGCGGTGCCGACGTCTCCATCTTGCCTAGCGGCAGCACGGGCGGTGACCTCAAGCTCAAGATCGGCGGGGACGTAGGTACGACGGCGGACATCCAAATCACCGCGGGCACCAATGACACGCTCACGACCTTGGCCGCTTCCATCAACCAGCAAAGCAAGAAGAATAGTTGGGGTGTGACCGCGACGGTACTCAAGGACGCCAGCGGAGCACGTCTGGCGATCTACAGCCAGGCTACAGGGACGCCCGGCGCCCTTGCGATCGCGGCCAATACTGCAACCGGGACACTGAATACGTCTGCTGTCGCCAGCGCTGATGCATCCATCTTGCTGGACGGCCAGCAGGCTGGAGACATTCAACTGCAGATCGGCGGTACGGATGGCACCACGGTAGACCTGCCGATTACGCCGGGTAGCAACGACACGCTCAACACACTATCCGACTACATCAATCAGCAGAGCACACAAAATAGCTGGGGAGTGACGGCGAGTGTGGTCAATGACGCCAACGGATACCACCTGGCGATCTCCAGTTCAGCGAAGGGCTCGGCTGGAGCGCTGGCCTTCACGGTCAACGATACGACTCTCACAACTACCGCCAACCCCGCGACTAGCCTCAGCTTTGGAACTCCGATCGGCGGGACCAACGCTTCCTTCACCATCGACGGCATTCCGTTCAGCAGCACGACCAACACGGTCACTGAGGCGTTGCCGGGCGTCACCATGAATCTCGTGAGCGCTCAGCCGGATGTGCCGCTCCAACTTTCCGTCCATCCAGACACCAGCCAGGCCACGACCGCTGTAAACGCCTTTGTCGTCGCCTACAACACACTGGTCACGGCCATCAACCACCAGTTCGCCGTCGACCCGTCCACCAATACGGAAGGGCCGTTGGGAGCGGATGGATCGTTGCGTGCGCTCCAGTCCAGGCTGATGGGCGATGTCAGCTACTCGATCACTGGAAACAGCGGGCTGGTGAATCTGGCCGCACTCGGCATCAACATGAACAACGATGGCACGCTCACCATCGGGCTCACTCCGGATGGAAAGAGTCCGAGCGATGTGCTGGCTGCCAGCCCTGCGGCTTTTCAGAATTTCTTTCAGGCTACTTCCGGTGGGCCTGCCGGCTTTGCCAACAACTTCGGCAGCGATCTGACCAACTTAACCAGCCCGACGCTGGGAATTCTGAACCTGGAACTCAATCAGAACAGCGCACAGCAGACAAACATAGCGAACGAAATCAGCAACTTCCAGGATCAGCTGGCGAGCCAGAAGCAACAGCTGATCACCCAGTTCAGCCAGGTGAACGCCATGCTCGAATCCTATCCATATCTCTTGGCGGCCATCACAGCCCAGCTGGGCGGCAACATCTTGGCCACCTCCAATACTTCGCCCACTGCAGGCTCGTCCACATCGAAGTAAACCGCCATGAGCAATGCTGGAACAGCGTATCGCGAAGGGGCCGTTCGGGGCGCACGGCCTGTACAGTTGGTCGTCTGCCTGTACGAGCAGGCGATCGAGGATTTGCGCCGGGCCCTCACCGCGCTTGCGGCCCGCGACATCGGCGCCCGAACGCAGGCCATCGATCATGCTCTCTCGGTTCTCGGCCACTTGCAGGGAACGCTCGACATGAACCAAGGCGGCGATGTGGCGAGGAGTCTGGATCGCTTTTACAGCATGGTACGACTCAACTTGCTCGAGGCGCAGTTCCAGCAATCGGCCATGATTCTCGAAGAACAGATCTCGCATCTCATGCTGCTGCGCGAGGCATGGGTCGAGGTGGAACAGGCCACGGCCCCGCGTACGACGAGTCCGTCAGAGCCAGCACAGCCGGGAATGGACACAACTGATCATCCCTCCGGGGAATGGAACGCCTAATGCCCTGCCTCACTGACAATCAACTCCTGCAAAGCCTGCGTGAGACTAATTCACGATTGCATTTCTGGCTTGATCGCCTCGTTCCAGATGACACGCATCCAGCGCCAACGCCACACCTGATCTCCGAGCTCCTCAGTGAGCTCCTGCGAGCCGGAGAGTGCTTGCGCACCCAGTTGCCTAAAGAGCGCGATGCTCAGGTCGAAGTGGAGTTGGCTACCTATCGTCGGAACGTGGAACGGCTGCGGGATCACATGCCGGCGATTCATCGCCATCTGCTGCAGCAGAAAGCGCGCCTGGAAGCCGACCGGAAACGAATCGAGTCAGCTGCAGAATGGGCTAGAGGATCGCGCCAGACCCTGTGAAGTCACCCTGAATTTACATCATTTCAGATAGTCAAAGAGGTTGGACTGGCCGATGCGGCCCATGGCCGCCAGGGTCGCTTCGCGAGAGGTCTGTGTGCTGGTCAGATTGCTGATCACCGCCGCCATGTCGGCGCCTCCTATGGTATTTTGCTGCTGCGCCAGTTGCGTGGTCTCGTTGTTCAGATAGGTCTGTTGAGAGCTGAGCTGGTTGATGGCATTCCCGTAGAACACGCGCTGCGTTGTGAGGTTGCCGTAGGCGCTTGAGATCGCCGTCGTAGCCGTGTCGATCCCAGTGCCGCTCTGCAGGCCGGTGATGAGATCCTGAACTGCCTGGAATATGTCATGGCCCGGCGCAGAAAACAGTTGCGACCCCGGCATATTCGTCTGCAGGCTGAGGTGGTCACCCACAGTAATGTTGTTGGTGATGTCATTTCCCACGTAGCGCACGCCGGAGGCCGAGGAAGCGTCGAGGACATAGGGCGGAGTTTGCGTCGCGGTTCCGGCAAACACGAAGTTGCCCTGATAGGAAAGGTTGGCCAGGCTGAGTAATTGGGACTGGATCCCTTTCACCTCCTCGGCGATGGCGGCTCGGTCTGTTGGGTTGAGAGTGCCATTGGCGCCCTGCACCCCCAGAGTGATGGCACGCTGTAGGGTGGTGACGACGGAACTCAGTGTGGAGTCGGCATTCTGCATTTCGCCTTGTACGCTGCTGATGCTGCGCAGAAACTGGTCGGCTTCGGCCGTCTGGCCCGCGTTGCGCACCATCATGGCAGCTGCCGCTGGATTGTCGGAAGGTACATTCACACTCTGCCCCGAGGCAATCTGCTGGAGATCGGAGTTGATTTGCTGTTGAGTATGTTCGAGGGCCGATAGCAAGTCGGGCGCCGGATTGGGATTTACGCGCATAGAGTTAGGAAACCTTCATGTTGATGACGGTCTGCATCATGCTGTTAATCGTGGAAATGATTTGGGCAGAGGCCGAGTAGGCCTGCTGGAAGCGCGTCATGTTGGCCGCTTCCTCGTCGAGCGACACGCCGGAAACCGAGGAGCGCTGATCGTTTAGTTGCTGCAAGACGAGGTTG
>Ga0265338_10000981_pt1 | contig 48077 bp, 76 predicted proteins | sample 42126metaG_FD_193579 | JGI IMG/M metagenome (GOLD analysis project Ga0265338, IMG submission 193579) | Rhizosphere microbial communities from Carex aquatilis grown in University of Washington, Seatle, WA, United States - 4-21-26 metaG | ecosystem: Host-associated > Plants > Roots > Rhizosphere...
AAGAGCCACGAGAGGGCGAACGGCAGCAGCGCGAGCGCGACGATCGCGACGGCGGTTACGAGCGGCTTGTCGGAGCTCTTCACGCGCGTTCATTTCGCACGGCGCGCGAGCACGCGATCGGCGGCGCGAACGGCCGCGGTGCGAACGAATACCGACGGCTCGACGTTGCCGGCCGCCTTGACGATCCGCGCCTTCTCATCGTCGGTTAGCCGGATCTGAAGCTGGACAGGTCTTCCAGGTCGGGCGGGTTCTAAGTTATTCATGCCGTCAATCGTACCCCGCCCGGCATACGCCTGTCAACCAAAACGAAGACCCCCGCCGGCTTGTCGACGGGGGCCTCGCCTTGGAGAACCATGCTGCGATGCCGGGCTACGTTTCGCGCGCGCGGCCTCGCTCCTGCGCCCTGCGCTCGGCCTCTTGCCCGGCCTCCCAACCGTCGCAGAAGACGTCGACGACGTGCACGAATTCAGCCTTGCAGAATCCGTCAAGGTTCGGGTAGCGGCCGCGGATCGCGCGGTGCGCCCCGTCCTGGTAGAGCACGGCCGCGCGATCGTCCGTGAGCGCCTTGTAGCGCGCGACGGCGTCGAGCACGTCTTGGCGATCGGTCTTATGCGCCATTAGCCGTAGCGATAGAACCGGTCGTCGGCCGCGTTCTCGTCGTAGTCGTCGACGAGCGCGAGCGGATCGAGAGGAGGCTCGCACGCAAGGCATGCGGTCGCGAGCGAGACGCCGTGCTCGCACGTTTCGTAGGCGCGATGCCCCGCACAGTAACGCGCGCCTTCGCGCGGTTCCTCGCAAATGCCGAGCTCGTCGGCGTAGACGCAAACCGGCTTCGGCGCCGGCAACCCGCTTGCGATCCCTTGCACGCAGGTTTCGACGATTGAATCCAGCGCTGCGACGTAGCGGTCGAGGAGCGCCGCGCCTGCGCGGTAGCGCTCCTCGTCGCGATCGGATAGCTCTTGCTCGGTGTCGGAAGGCCAGGCGCTCACGATGCGACCTCCTTCTGCGCGAGCTCTTCGGTTTGCGCGATATTGAAGACGACGTAGGCGCGCGGGCCCTTCTTGCGCTTCCCTGTGACCGGGTCCGGGCGACCCTCGACGATCTTCAGGATATGCGTTCCGTGCTCGCCCTTGCGTACGCAACGGCCGATCGAAAGCGCCTGCTTGAAGGTGAGGAATTCCGGCGTCGGATATCCGAAGGAAACGGCGCTCAGAATCAAGGCGTTCTTGCCTGTGTACTCCGTGCGCGTGATTGCGTTGATAGGCTCGCTCATTGAGGCTAAGTGCCCCTTCCTGCGGCTAAGTGCCGCGGCTAGTAACTAGGTATCTATGTATCACAGGCGCACGACGCCTGTCAACCAGTAGCGTCTAAACTCTCCAGCGCCTTCGCTGCTTCGCGCCGGCGCGCCATGCGGATCGTGGCGGCCGCCGAGCACCAATAGCACGTTGCGCGCCCTTCGCGCGCCGGTTCCTTCGTGCATACGATGCAGGCGCCGTCGTCGCGCTTTGCGCGCTTGCGCGCCATGCGATCGCGCGACCCGGTCGTGCCGGGAACCGGCCGCAGAAAGTCCGCCTTGCGCGGCCGGCGCGCGCGTTTCATCCAGGCGACGAGCTCGTCGCCGTCGACGAACCCGAGCTCGCCGGCACGGTCGTCGACGTCGCCATAGCCTTCGCGCCGATCGGTGCGATCGAGGAAGCGCTTGGGGACGTCTTCGAATTCGCCACGCATGACAAGGCGGCCGCCTGTGACGGTAACATAGCCAGGGCGGATACCTTGCAGCGTGAGCGCATAGTTGACCGCATGGTAGCGTTCGAGCTCGGTGCGATAGGCGTTCTCGTCGACGACGTAGCGCATCAGGCGCCCTTCCGCCGGCACAGGTTACAGGTCGCGGGGTCGCGCGGCGCCGCATGGAACGTCGCGCCGCAGGTGACGCACGTTTGCAGGTCGCGAGCGAGCACGACGGCTCGCCCGGTCCGCACGCTCGCCGTGCACGCTTCTGCTTCGGTATCGTAGAACAGGGGCCGAACGTCGCTCGTGCTAGAGCGATCGTAGACGACGTCGATCGTCGCGTAGCCTGCGAGCTCGCTGCGGACCTGCGCGACGTTGCGGCCGCCTTCGTAGGCGATGCGCTCGGCCGCGGCGTCGAACAGGGAGACGGCGGCCGCCTTCGCAGGCGCAGTCTCTAGCCGATCCGGATTCCCGAACAGGTCCGCCATTAGGCATACCTCCCCGCGGCATTGAGGAGCGCAACCAGGCGCGCCTTCGCGGCGCAGACCGCGCGCCAATACTCCGGCTCCTGGGGAACGTCGCACAGGTTCTCGCAGGCTTCGCGAAGCGCCGCGCGCGCCGCTTCTAGCTTGGCGTTCATAGCGCACCTGCTGCGGCCGCGAAGGCCACCGAAAGCGCGTGAGCGAGAAGCGCAACCCCCGCGCCTAAGACGGCCGAGAAGGCCAGAAGCGCGCAGGCTTCGATCATCGTTGACCCGCGCATTAGCAGCAACCCTGCCCTTCGGCGCAGGCGAAGAGCTCGTAGTCGCGCTCGCCGTTATAGGCGCCGCTCACGAACGAATCAGGGTGCGCCGCGAAGGCTTCGCTTGGCAGCGCGATCGCGGTGACGTCGCCGTCGACGATGCGCCGGCACCAGCCGCAGCGCGCGGGGCGATCGCCGGCGCAGGATTCGTTCCGCCGGTACTCTGCTTGCTCGGAGGCTATGGAGTCATCGTACATAAGGCTTCTGCCCTTCTCCCGGCTACGTGCCAGGGTTACTGTGACGTGAGAGCAACGGTAACATGGCGGGGTGACGCCTGTCAACTAGGGAGCCAAAACTTTCCGCTCTGCCGTATGGCGGGGTCTTGCACCTGCGCGCGCAAGGGCGCAAAATGCGAAGGCCACCCGGTTTAGAGGTGGCCTCCAAAAGGTCGGTTCCGGCGACCTCGCTCGTAGCCTATCACGAACGAGACCGCCGCCGCAAGAAAGGCGGTTTTTTGCTTCTCGCTCCTCGCGCCCGGATCGCCAAGCGTGCCGTGCCGATCGAAACGATCGCACCGAGCACCGGCACCGCCGCGCGTACCGCCTGCCCCCGCTGCGCCAAAACCCTCGTCGCTCGCCGTCGCAAGGACGGCCGGGCCTTCTTGGGCTGTCCGGCGTTCCCGCGGTGCAAAGGAGCACGGTCGATCTAAACTCCTTGCACCCTTTAACCGAGCGACAGGCGCGACGCGAAGTAGCGCGCAACGGCCGGCTAGGGCCAAGGTCACGAGCACCGGCGAGGCCAGAGTACCGCCAGGAACGTGCCGCAAGAACGTAGCGAGAGCAACACCCTCGCGCGCGCAATTAGACTATCCTTGTCCCTGTTCGAGCGCAGCGAGGAGGCCGCAGGCCGCACAGTAGCGCACCAAACGCACACCCTCTCCAGACCGTGCGCGCAGACAACCGCACACCAGCGCGCGATACGGGGACGCTCGCTACCAACCAACCAGCCCGCCATCAGGTTCGCACCGCAAACGCGCGCGAAACGAGCACGAAACGAGCGCAAACGTCACAGTACCAGCGGCTCGACGCTTCGATCGGCGCGCAGGCGGGCGCGCGGGCGCGGGTTGGGCGGGGCGGGTCCCCCCGCGCATGGGGGCGCGCGCGAATTTTCGGGAGGTTAGCTGCCCATTCGCGCGTTGCGGGTGGTAGGGTGAAGGGGAAGCCGCCTGCGCCTGCGGACTACCAGGAGTCGGGCGGCTTCGACGCAGGGCGAGGAGGGATAGGGTATGGCTGGACCGAGCGATAGGGATGGTGCGAAGCTGCTGCCGGACACGGCGTTTGCCGAGGTGATCTTGGCTGGTCGTCGTGCGGTGGCCGCGCATCGTGCGTCGTTAGGGCTGGAGACGACGAAGTGGACCGGGGTTGGTGTTGGGCAGGGGTTTCGTGTTGAGGTAGCGCCGGCGTATCCGATGAAGCGTGCGAAGCGTGCTGGTGGCGTGAGGGGTCGGAAGGCGGCGAAGGCGTTCCGTCGGTTGTGGCGGTCGGCGCACGGCGCCGGGGTTGAGGCGACCGAATAGGGAATAGAGCCTAGCAGGAGGGTCCTAGCATGCACCTGCTGATCGCGTTCCTCGTCTTCCTGCTGGTCCTGGTGGTGGCGTGTGCCATCGTCATCTTCATCTTGCAGAACCTCGCGCCGACGCTGCCGTGGGCACGGAACCTCGTGCTGGCGGTCGGTGGGCTGATCCTACTGATTTGGCTGATCGCGCATTACGCCGAGATCATCGGCGCCTTGCACGGCTAACGCTTCGGCCATGACCTCGAAGACGTCGCGGCCCCTTGGGTTGCCGACGGCGGTGAAGTAGGCGTCGTAGAGGCGCTGGGCTTGCGGCGTTCTCATTCGCCGCTCGGGACGTCGGCGGGGATGACGGACGACCAGCCGGTGACGGTCAGTTCCATGCAGCCCGTCTCGGGGTTGTAGCGAGAGTCGAACCGCGCCGGCGCCACCTTCAGATACCAGTCGTACGGCAGGATGAGCCACTCGTCGCGCGGGACGAGCTTGTCGCCGATGACGTCGTAGCGCGTGCCGATCTCGTCGGTCATGCGGCGGCGCTTCGTGCTGAAGGAAGACTCTCCCGCTCCGCCGTATGGCGGTCAGCGTGCCCGACGCCCGGCCGACACGGAATCGCAAGCTGCACCATAGGCGGCAGCTCAACGTGTGGGTCCCCCCCGCGCTCAAGCGCGACGTGAAGAAACTGGCGGCCGCCGAGAGCCTGCCGATCTCCCGATTCTGTTGTGGACTCCTGCGCCTTGGAATCGGGCGCTACTTTGAGTTGGCCGACGAGCGGATGGCCGCGCCGTTGCGCGCCGCTATGCGCGACGCCTTTGGCGAGGACGAGTGGTTGCCGCGTCGGCCGCCGGCGCAGCCTCGCCGGCCGCCGCCCTGGCCGGTCAATCCGGAACGCCGCCGTCTGAACCAAGAGTTCAACGAAGCTATCGAGGAAGGGAAACGCCGCTTTGAAACCGCTCGCCGGTAACGTCCTGGTCGCCCCCGCCAAGGGCGCCTACACCCAGGAGACGCCCGACCCGACCGGGCTGGTCGCCGCCACCGGCGGTCGGCTGGTCGACGGGTCGAAGATCCTCCGGCCCGAGACGGAGATCGCGACCAAGCCCTCCGAGGGGATCGTCCGCGCGATCGGTCGCGACGTGACGCTCGATATCGCCGAGGGCGACCGCGTGCTCTACCGGTCGTGGACCGGCATCGAGTGCCGCATCCAGACGGCCGGGCAAGACGAGTGGGTCGACCATCAGTTGACGCCGCAGCGCGATATCCTGGCGATCGTCGAGCCGGGCGAGCGTATCGAAGTCATTTCTCGGCCGATGCCGGCGCCGCAGCAGAAACGCCCCTTTGGATAGTACCGCGGCCGAGGAGCGCCCGCGGAACAACCGCCGCAGCGAGCTCCTGCCGCACAACTGTCACTTTTCGCCGAACACGATCGAAGTGCTCAAGCTGCACGACACCTTCACCGACAGCGGCGGCGTGAGCGCGCTCGTGCGAACGGTCATCGAGTTCTACCTGGCCGACGCCGTCAACTTTGCCGATCCGCGGTTCCGCGACGTCACGCCGATCATTCGGCCGCGCGAGCGCTACCGCGGCCACCATAAGAAGCTCGGCCTGGTATGAACGACGACGTCACCCCCGAACCGGCGACAGCGGAGGATGTAGCAAAACCGGTAGCGCCGGCCCCGAAGAAGATCGTGCGCCGCGGCCGCCTCTCCCCGCCCGAGACGCAGACGTTCGAACGGCGCCTCGAGCTCACGAAGGCCGCCGCGCGCAAGCTCGCGCGCGAAGCCAAGACGAAGCTGCCGTTGCGCCTGGGCGTCTCGCTCGAGCTTCACGAAGCGCTCGTCGCGATCGCCGAGAAGATCGGCGCCTCGAAGGTTCCGGACGTCGCCGTGCGCGCGATGGAGATAGGCGCGCAGCAGTGGGCGAGCACGCTGAAGATCCGCGCCGACGGTATGACGCCGCTCACGGTCTTCGAGCGCACGCCGGCCGCGGCGAACGCCCGCGACTACGGCGGTCCGGGCGAGCAGCGCATCCGCGATGAGATCGCCGAGCAAGCGCGCCAGCGCGCCGAAGAGCACGCACAGCAAGCCGAGAAGCTCCATGTGCCAGGGCGACGTCGTGCTGCCGCTCTCTGATCTACGGTCGGCCCTGGCCGATTGCGCGCGCGAAGTGCGATGGACGCCCGCGCACGCCGGCGCGATCCTCTGCGTGCCGCTCACCGACGAAGGCACGTCCGGCGGCGTCACCGTGCCGGGCTACAAGCAGCGGCACAAGTTTCAGGGGCTCGTCGTCGCGGTCAACAAGACGAAGGACGTCGTCGTCGGCGACCTCATCAACTTCGATATGGGCCGCGGCGAGGAGATCCGCACGTACGCCGGTGAGACGTACTTTCACGTCACCGAAGACAACGCGAGCGGCATAGACGAGGAGTTCCGCGCCAAGCTCGAGGCGGCCGAAGCCGCCGCCGCGGCGCCGAAAGAACAGCAACTTGCCTCCGGCCTTTGGATTGCGACCGATGCACCCGCTTGATAAGCAGATGGCCGTCATCGTCTCGCGCCAGGAGCTCTGCCGGCGAATCAACGCGCTTCCGGAGAACGCCGAGATCATCGTCGTCCACAACGTCCGCACGATCACGGACGGTCGCCCGGACGACCAGGGCGGCGTCGACGTCGTCGGGATTCACCCGGCGGTTCTGAACGAGCGCACGTCCTGGCTGCTCCATTCGGTCATCGCCTTTCTCTTCTCGGGGGTATACAAGCGTGAGTAGATCATCACTCGGCAACGAGCTCGTCGAGACGCGCTGCGTCTTCTGCGGATCGCAGGTCGGCCGGCCAGGCGGCTGCGCCAATGGGCGCCACTGTCATTTCTGCCGCACGGACGAAATGCGCGCGGCCGACCCGTGCATCCCCGGCCGCGACCACCATTGGGTTCGCGGCCACGAGTTCCAGCGGATTCCGGTGCAACCGTGAACACGCCTAACGAAATCCGCCACGTCGTCATAGAGACAATCCCGCACAACCTGCAACGGTACGATACGGTCGGCGACTATTTCTACGGGACCGGCGCCGAAGCGGGCCAACTCGAAATGAAGGTCTCCGATATGGGGGACTGGCGGTTCGGGATGGCCTGCGCCGTGCACGAGCTCGTCGAGGCGTCGCTCCTGGTCGTCGACCGTGTGAGCGAGGGCGACGTCTCAGCCTTCGACGAGGCATACGAGGCCGCGCGCCAAGAGACGCTCAAGTATCGAGGAAAGCACGCCCCGATTGGCGGCGACGTGCAGGCGTACCGCGACCGATACGAGTGCCAGTGCGTCATCGACGACGCGAGCGAACCGGGCGAAGACCGCCATGCCCCCTACCGCAAGCAGCACGCGGTCGCCGACGCGATCGAACGAACCTTCGCGGCGGCGCTAGGCATCGTCTGGAAGGACTACGAAGAGAAGGTCGTCTCGATGGTATGGCGCGGCGGCCACGACCCCTACGGGGAGAACGGAGAAGCATCAGAAGATGCCGACGACCAAGGGTAAGAAGCCACGATTCACCGCCAAGGATGATCGCCAGGCGTCGCACGTCGCGAAGGCGATGAAGAAGCGCGGCCTGACGGCGAAGGAAGCCAAGTCCGTCGGCTACGCGACCGTCAACAAACAGAAGAGCGCGCGCAAGAAAACGTCTCGCAAGAAGACGTCGGCAAAGAAGGGCGCGAAGTTCTCAGCCGCCGCCACCGCGCGCAACCGCGAAGGCAAACCGGACAAGGCGCCGATGCGCCGCAAACGTAACAAGGGCCGCTCTTAGCGGCAGAAAGAGAGACCGCTCATGGATCGACGTTTCGGTGGGGGCCAGGCGGTTCCCGACGTCAACGCGCTCGCAGCGCAGAACAAAGTCATCGAGGCGCAGAAGGAGCTTGCCGCGATGCAAGTCGCGCAGCAGACACGCGACAAGAAAGTGCAAAACGCGATCAACCTTATTCTCTTGCCGTTGCAGACGCCTGACGGCGTCGTGCGCCAGGACCCCGAGAAGACGCCCGAGTCGATCAGCGCGCGCGCGGCAGCGTACAAGTTCCTCGAAGGGTATTTCAGTACGACGACCGATCTGGAAGCCGGCATCCCGGTTCGCGAGTTGACGGCGATCGACTCACCGGTTCTCACGGCCTAGCGCGATGGCTCGGTTTTTCATACGACGCAATCATCCGTACGCGGGCATGGTGACGCTCAGTAAGATTCCGGGCGGCAGTTTCGTCGCGAAGGAAATGATCGTATCGGAAGCCGAGTTCATCGCCGCAACCGTCAAGTACATGCGGACACTGTCGCCGGCGGAGAAAAAGGATCTTCGCCGCGCGACGCCCGTTGACGATGGACCGCCGCCGCCACCGAGCAACGGCGACAAGAAGTTTCGCGTCGCTAGAGTAGCAAGCGCAGCGACCTAGTGCCTCGCGGCCCGCGCGCGGCCGCGCAACCGCGGCCCGAGCTCGACGAGCAGCAGATCCGCCAAGCGGAGTACATGCTCCGCGACACCTTCACGTTCTGGCAAGAGACGGATACCTGGCCGTGCTATGAAGAGCCGCACCGTGAAATGTTCGGCATCCTCGATGAGTCCGGTCCGGACATGTCTCACGAGCGATCCAAGCCGACGTCCACCATGTTTCTCGGGCCTCGGTTCTCGTACAAAACGTACGGCGCCGCTAAGTCGATCGCGCGGCGCGTCATCAAGTATCCGGATATCTCGATCGGCATATTCCGGTCGACGCGAGACGAAGCGCGCAAGCTCATGCGCCTCGTCAAAAACATTCTACGAAGCCAGCCGGTCGTGCAGTATTTCGGCGATCCGTATTTCGGCGCGCAGGCGTGGAACGAAGATGAAGTCGTCGTCCCGTGGCGCACGGTCAACCGCGCGGACCCGACGCTCTTCACGATGGGCACGAGCGGCACGTCGACCGGTAATCACCCCGACTACATTTACGGCGACGACCTTGTAACCGAAGTCAACGCAGACTCCCCAAAAGAGCAAGAGAATCTCTGGAGCTACATCGAGGCGTTCCAGCCGCAGCTTCCGTCGTGGGGCGGCCTGCTGCTCACCGGCACGCGCTGGTCGTCGATCGACTGTTACGGCCGCGTCATCGCGCTTAACGAAGCCGCGCAGCGCGCCGGTAAAGACGTAGAGCAACTGCCCTGGAAAGTCATCATTCGCCAGGCGGATGAAGAGCTCGCCGACGGATCGCGCAAACTCTACTTTCCGGCCTACCTTACCGAAGAGCGTATCGCCGATCTCAAGCTCATGGTCGAGGCGCGCCGCTTCAATGCGTGGATGTATAACCGGATGGTCGATCCGGCCGACAAGCCGTTCAAGCCCGAGCACATCCACCTTTTTAACGGACCGTATCGCTTCGACTATCCGTACAAGCGTACGATCCAGTTGCTCGACCAGCAGTTCGCCGGCGAGAAGGTGCGCCTGTACGTCGCCATGATCGTCGACCCGGCGCTCACCGACGAAGTCGGCTCGTGCGGGTACGGCCTGACCGTCATCGGGTGGGATCGCAAGCGACGCTGGTTTGTGCTCGAGTCGCGCGAGCGCGTGCTCCTCCCCTCGCGCGCCGAGTCTATTATTACCGAAATGCTCCTGCGATACCGGCCGAACCGCATGCTGATCGAATCGGCCGGCGGCGACGCCGGGCTCATCGCCGCGATCGGTGCCTTCATCGAACGCGAGCACCTCGACTGTATCATCCAGCCGTTCTCGGCGCTCCAGCACGAGAAGTTCGGCAAACGCTCGAAGGACCAGCGGATTCGGGAAATGGAGCGGATCGTTTCGGCCGACGACGTCTACTTTCGCGTGGCCGACGACCCGAAGCGGTCCGAGCTCTTCGGCGGTTACTGTTACGACCTGCTCAAGCAGATCGACCACTGGCCGTCCCTCACGCGCAACGACGCGATCGACTCCTGGGCGATGGGCCGGTACGTGCTCCCGTACGTCCCGACCGACGAGGGCGAGTACGAAGACGACCTCTCGACGGCCAACCCGGCCGAATGGGATATCTCATGGAAGGACTCTGCCGGGATCTCGCACGGTCTGCCGGCGGAGAAGGCCGCGGCCCTGGCCCTTGGGCCGCCGCCCGGCGCCGACGCCGCGCGCTGGCTCGAGTCGCTCGAGTACGGAACGCCGCGACCGGGGTACAGGCCCGGAGCGCGCACGGCCGAATACTTGCGGAGCCGACGCCGCACGGGGTAACATGAGGGCGCCAGGTACACGTTTCAGCCGAAAAGGAGGGCGCCGTGCCCGCTAACGTCTCTCAAAAGGCCGCCGCAAGGGTGAATACCGTCCAGTCGGTACAGAAATCCCTCGGTATCCAGGGTCCGAAGGGACTCCCCGGCAGCGGCGCCGGGCGCCAAACGCTTCCGGAAAGCCTCGGCCTCGGTCGCACCGGCAAGCGGACCGCGACGAAGGTCGGCCGCAATCACCTGCGCGACTCGATGGGCCTGTAGATGGCGACGAAGATCACGCAGAAGCCGAAAGTCACCCGCAAGAGCCCGGCCAAGGCCAAGAAGATCGGCGGCGGACCCAAGAGCGCGCCGCACGTGCACGGCCTCGCGCGCCAGGAGAAGAAGACCGCCGGGACCAGCGGCGGGCACGGAACCGTGCAGCTTCCCAAAGGCGTGCCGGTCGTCGAATACAAAGGCGAAGGCAAGGGGAAGGGCTTCGGACCCGGCGTTAAGGTAGTCGGCGCGCGCGGCTAAAGCCGCATGACGGCCGAAGAGTTTGAGCGCCGTTACGCCGAGCGAAGCGGTTTAACGGTAGATAGGCTTCGCGAACTCGGGCGAGTAGTCGCGCCTTGCGATTGCGGAGACGCGATCTGCGAAGGGTGGATTTCAACTCGCCAGGAGTGGGTCGACGACGATGCCGCGATGAGGCGACGTGCCTAGAAAAAAGCGCTTAGTTAGGCAATTAACTCGCTCTCCGCGCAGTCAGGTCATCCGCGACGCCGGCGCCGGGCAGCTCTCGAAAGAGCAGTGGCCGATCGTTGCCTCCGATGCGTGGCAATCCATCATTTCCGCGATCGGTACGCGCGCCGCGCTCGAGGCCAACCTTCGTACCGCCTACGCGCTCTACGAACGCGACAACCGCGACGAGGGAATCGAAGACGACCCCTACGTCGACTCGAGCGATCTCACGATCCCCCTCGTCTTCTCCAAGCTGCGCCGGCAGAAGATCGACGTCTCGAGCCTGACGTTCGTCCCGGATTTCTACCTCTTCACCGGCCAGGACGAAGAATCGCTTGCCAACGCGAGCGACATGCAAACGCGCTGGAATTCCGATTTCAACCGCCTGCGCGGGCCGTATCCGTCGTGGAAGAAGTCGCACGACAGCCTCTTGCACAAGTCGCTGCGCGACGGCACCTCGGTCATGGAGTGCTCCTGGGTCAAGGACGAGCGGCTCCAGCGCTACAAGGTCGAGACCCCCGTCACCGATGACGATGGTGTCCCGATCGTCGACGAAGAGAGCGGCGAAGTCCAAACCAAGCCGGAGTACGTCACGATGCCCGTCACCGTGTACGACGGCGTCGTGCTCAATCCGTGCCTTCTCAAAGACGTCTTGCTCATGCCCAACGAGGCGCAGAGCGTCGAGACGGCCGCCGCGGTTGCGATCTACCACCTGTACTACGAGAGCGACCTGCGCGCGATGGTCGAAGACGGCATCCTCGACGAAGAGTGGGTGAACCGCGCGCTCGAGTACGACCCGCAAGGGTACTCCGATATCGCCTCGCGCTTCCAGGGCGTCTACAACTGGACGGCCGGCGGCCAGATCGACGTCGGCGTCGGACAAGGCCAAGGAATCGCCGCCGAGCAGTTCGTCAACCGCGGGCCGCTCGGCGTGTGGGTCGTCTACACGCGCCAGTACGATTTCGACGGCGACAAAATCGAAGAGCCGAACATCCTCTTCATTCACGAAGTCTCGGGCTACATGATCGGGCACTGCCCCGATACCGATATGGCGCCGATGCGGTTGATTATCTCCTTCGCGCCGTACCCGCGCCCGGACTCGCCGTACGGATTCGGCGTGCCCGAGCTCATCGGACCGTTCCAAGCCGAAGCGACGTTGCAGTGGAACCAGCGAAACGACGCCGTCTCGACGCGCCTGGAAGTGCCGCTCCTGACCGATACGAACATCGAGATCAAAGACTCGAATATGTCGTGGGGCAACGGGCGCGTATGGTGGGTCAAGGGGAACGCAACGCAAGGCTCACTGCAAAATGTTCTGTGGTATCCGCAGCTTCCAGAGGTTCCGCTCGCGAGCTACCAGCAGGAGAGCCAGGTTCGCAGCGATGCGGACTCGGTTCTCGGTGGATCGTCGCAGCCGAGCACGAGCCGCGAGAGCGCGGCCGGCGTCAAGACGCGATCGGCGGACGCCGATATGGGCACGAACGATATCGCGATGGAGCTCCGCTACGTCTCGCATCAGATATTCGATGCGATTTGGAGCCTGACGCTTCAGTACGGGTTCAACGCCGACGGCACCGAGCGCAACCCGCCGCCGGGTGCCAAGCCGCTCACGAAGCAAATGATGCAGCTTCCCTACAAGCGCAGTATCGCCGGGGAAGACGATCCGCTCGACAAGCAGGCGCAACTCGAGGAAATGCTCGGGTTCTACAAGACGTTCGCAGAGTCGCCGTTCATCCAGGGCGATCTCATGCACCGGTACAATTTCGAGCGTGCGGTCGCGAGCAAGTTCGGTATCGGCGGGCTCGACGGCATGTGGGGCACGCCGGATGAAGTAATGAAGATGAAGCAGGCGCAGGAGCAAGAGGGCGCAGAGAAGGCCAAGATGGAGAAGCAGATGGGTACTGCGAAGATCCTGCAAATGCTCAACCGCGGCCGAGGCGGCACGTCGGGCAACCCGCTCCTCGATGCGATTCCGCCGGACTTTGGCGAAGATCCGCAGCAACAGCAAGGGCAACAGCCGGGCGCGCAGCCGTCACAGAACGGCGCGGCGGCCGCAGCGGGGGCAGGATGAACGCAACCCTTCAGGCACAGGAAGAGCGCGAGAAGCGCGAGGCCGCAGCGGCGTTCGACCTGCTCGAGCATCCGGCTTGGGCCGACCTGCTGCGCGACGTCGCCAGAGAGGCTAAGGGTGCGCGCGGCGCGCTCTTCAACGACCCCGACAAAGACAACGTCCTACGCGCACGGGGAGCGCTCGCAGTTCTCAGGAATATAGTGCTCGCCGTCTACCGGCGCGCGAATCAGCAGCTACCGCCGCACGTGGCGGCACTATTCGAGTGAAAGGATCACCCATGAAGACGGACGAGTTCGACCTGCAACTGTTTTCGACGCCGGGGCCGATCGACGAAACGCCGGGCGATGAGGACGAGCTTCCGGATGACCTGGCCGACGAAGCCGTCGAGCCGGCCGTCGTCGGAGCCGAAGAGGAAGAGGAGGAAATGCCCGATGACCTCCTCACCGAAACCGAGCTTCTCGAGCGCCGCGCCGCGCGCGGAACGCAAGAACCGCTCGAGCCGGCCGCCAGGCAGCGAGAGCGCGACGACGATCGCAGCGCACTCGTCTCCGAGCTTCGCGATATCTTCGGAACGCTCGCGCAGCCGCAACCGGCGCACCGTGAGGCCGAGCAGCCGCGGCAGTATCAGCCGCCGCCGCCTCCCTCTCCGGAGAAGTTGCAGGAGCTCACCGACAAGATTCTGAGCGAGCCGGGCGGCCTTGCCAAGGCGCTCCTATGGTCTCGCAAAATGGGCGCGCAGGATGCGCTTGCACAGATGGCAGGCTCGTCCGAAGGCCGCGCGGCGATGGAAGCCTCGGCCGATACGTTCGTGCAAAACTTCATTTCGCGCACGGTCAACGATCCGAACACGAAGTTCGCGAAGGCGACGCGGCCGGTCTTCGAGTCGATGCTCGAGGAAATGGACCTCACGCCGCTCGTGAGCATGACGCGCGAGGACCGGAATAGCTGGCTCAGAGAGACCTGGGAGCGGGCCGGGTTCCGAGCGATCACCCGGAGCGCCGGCACGAAGAAGCCGCCGTCACCGGGCGTCGCGCGCGGCGCTGGCGCGCGGCCGGGCGGACCAGGCGCAGGCCGTGGCCGGGTCGTGCTGCGGATGAGCGACCAGCAGAAGCGCGATATGCGCGCGGCCTCCCCGCAGTTGTTCGCCGGTCCGGAGGGTGAAAAGCGCTTTCTGCGGCAAGTGTGGGAGATCGAACACGGCGTTACGAGCAGCGCGCAGGTGCGCTCCATGACGCGCGACTCGATGAGATTCTCCGACGCTGTGAATTTTGGGGGCTAGACCTAGATGACGACCAACATCAACGAGACGACGCGCATGCCGATCGAACGGCCGGAAATGCGTATGAACGACTCCAACTGGCGGACGTTCCAGCGCTATCGCGGCAAGCAACTGCTCAAAGAGGGCAGCGGCGTGGTGCTCCCCGGCGGCGTCGTCATCGACGGCCGCCCGTGGCGCGGCTTCAAGCACTCGGTCCAGGTCCAGAGCTACGTGATGAACCAGCCCGAGGAGCTCTTGCTCAACCCCGACGAGCGCTGCAAATACTGCTGGCGGCCGCGCGAAGACCCGAAGCACTCGACCGAAGCGCTCGTCAAGCGCGGGTGCCTGCGGCCGGTGGAGTACGACGAAGTCGATCCGGAGTCCGATCTCCGCATGTGGGTCTACGAATACTCCGGCGCCGGCGGCAACGATGCCAGCGGCGACCCCCGCGTCGCCGGCCTGGTCGCGTGCGGCGACATGGCGCTCTTCGAGATCGCCCCCCGATGGTCGTACGAATGGTACGATGCCGCGGTCGACAAGGCGTTCGACAACCTCGGCGGCCTCCAGCCCGGCTTCGAAGAGGCGGCCGAAGCGTTCGCCGCGCGCAACCGCGGCATGAAGCACAATCGGTCCGAGCTCTCGGTCTCTGACGTGCAGACGGTCGACCAGGAGCGGCGCAACCCGATCGGCCCCGGCGTGTCCTTCGGCGACGTTTCGACGCCCGGCTAACGCAGCCGCACCGTATTCCGACGAGGGGCTCCGGGCGACCGGGGCCTCTTCTTTTCGCCGCCCCGCACCGTTGCGGGGTGTAACGATTTGAAAACGCCGTGATACAACGCGGCCAATGAGCAATTCTTTGACGCCTATGCGGCCGGCGCTCGGCCTCCAGCTAGGGTCGGAGTATCAACCGTTCACGATTTACCCGGAGCAGCCCGGCGCCGTTTTCAGCGCCGGCGACTTTCTCCAGGTTTTCACGACCGGGACGATCACCTACCCGACGCCCGCGGGTTCGCTCGCGACCTTCCAGCCGACGTCGGCGCCGACGTTAGGCACGACCGCCGACTCAGGCTCCAGTCCGCATACGCTCTTCGCCTGGTACACGCTCATCGGGACGGGCGGCGTGGGCGTCCTCGAGTCGCTCCCCTACGAGATCGGCCCGATCGTGAACGCGGCCGGCCAAAAAGTCACCGTTACGGTCCCCGCCGACGGCAACTACCCTGCCGCGGCGACGCACTTTGCGCTCTACGTCGGCACCCTGCCGGGCCAGCAGTGGCTCCAGGTCGCCACGACGGCGCTCGGATCGGCGGCTTCGGTCCCGACCTACCCGCTCACGAACAACACCGGCGTCAATCGCTGCGCCAACGATCCCGCCTCGGGAATCGTGGGCTACGCGGCCTACGACGCGGGCAGCGGCTACGCGCAGCGTGAGGGCGATATCCTCGCCGCCGGCTACAACTGGCGCGCGCTCTTCGGCGTCGACCAGTCGCTGTCGGGCAACCAGGCGTTGCTCGAGCAGTATCAGGCGGCCGTCGTCAAGCTCTCCAACGTGCCGGTCACGATGGCGCTCCTGCAAGCCTGGAATCAGGGGCTCGTCGGAGCGACCGCCGGAATCGTCTACTCGACGACCTACGGCGTCTTTTACCTCGACACGGGCCAGAGCAACGGCATCTTCGTCATCGACCGCCCGTACGGCGGTCTCGCCGGCCCGTACAACCCGAACGCGGCGCAGGTCGGCTACGCCTACTCGCCCGTCACGGGGCACTTCATCGGAGGGCTCTCTTAGATGGCGGGCGGCAACTACGGAACCGGCCAGTGGCAAACCAAGTCCTCGAAGGTTGCCCAGGCTCACCGAATCGCGCAGATCGTCTCGAACCGGTCGCTCGAGGAGCCCCCGTTCTGGCCGAAGCTCTTCGCGATGGCCGAACCTCCGGTCAACCAGTCCTTCGTAGAGTACGGCCAGTTCGCCGAGCTCGGTCTTCTCCAGCCCAAGGCGGAAGGCGAAGTCCCGGCGTTCGACGTGCCGCTCGAGCTCGTGCCCTCGCACGGTGAGTTCCAGACGTTCGCGCTGATGACGTCGATCTCGCACGAGGCGCAGTACGAAGATCCGTACGACATGATGGGCAAGGCCGCGCCGATGCTCGTCGACTCCGAGCGCGTGACGGAAGACACGTACATTCACTCCGTCATCAACTTTGGGTTCGACCCGGACTTCCCGTTGTACGACGGCCAGCCGCTCTTCTCGGCGAACCATCTGCTCGCGCCGGTTCCCGGCCCGACCGGCCCGGTATCGGCGATCAACCAAACGTACTCGAACCTGATCGGCAACGTCGCGCCGACGGCCGAAGCGATCCAGGACGCGCTGCTCAACATGAGCTTGCTGCGCTCCGATCGCGGCCTGCCGTCCAACCGTATCCCGGTCTACGTCGTCGGGCACCCCTTCATCGAGAAGGTGCTCAAGGAAATCGTCGGTTCGGTTTCCGCTCCGATGACCTCGGACAACCGTACGAACGTCCAGTACGGCATCCAGGAAGTCGTCGCCGACCAGTACCTCACGAACCCGTACGCCTGGTATCTCTCGGCCGCGCCGCAGGGCGTGGACCCGAAGAGCGGCCAGTCGCTCATCGCCAGCTTCCAGTTCCGCAATCACATGCGGGCGTGGTTCGAGCCGGCGACGCTTTCGTGGAACATCGCGATCCGATTCCGGGCGCTCTGGATGGCGCGTGACTGGCGCGGGCTCAATGCGTCGGCCGGCGCTGGTCCGTACTCGGTATAGGAGCAGGATCTTGTCGAATCCGGTCATCAACGTCCCGCCCACGGGACCCGCGGTTCCGCCGCCGTACGGTACGCCGGCCGGTCCGCAGAACCCGTACCAAAACGCACCGGGGAACATCGGCGCGTACATCAACGCGAAGTCGCACCTTCCCGTCAAGGCGTGGAATTTCGGTGCGCTCGCGATGGTGCCGATGCTGCTGGACGGTTCGCTCGGCGCCGGGCTCAACGGATCGGCGATTTCCGGCTCGATCATCCTGCCGCAATACTGCAAGATCCCGAAGGTAGCGATCGGCTTCGCCACCTCCGACGTCTTCGACGGCACCGAGACGCTCAATTTCGTCGTCGAGTCCGCTGGCGATTACAGTGCGACGCTCCAGGCGAACGGCTATCCGAACGCCACGATGGCGAACGGCTCGCCGTACGGCGCGAGCAAGGGACCTTCCGCGAGCTACACGCCGGGCGTCGCGCAGACGACCGGACCGGGAGACAACGCGGGATGGGCCGGCTACCCGGCGCAGTACGCGCCGATCGGCAACTGCCTGTTCGGCACGGATATCGGCCTCGGCCCGACGTTCTTCACGGCGCCGTCGGCAAGCCATACGGCCGGCGCGGCCCAGGTGTTCCCGACGACCGAATGGGACACCGTGTACGCACCCGGAACGATCCTGTCGCTGCGCGCGGTTACGACCGCGAGCACGGGCTCGGTTACGGGCCTCGTCGTCGCGCTGCTCGTTCAGGTTCTCGACAAGTTCATCGGAAATCCGACTCGACCGATTCCCTGTCTGACGTGGTGAGCCGCTGTGCGGCGCATCTATAAACCGACCGACGAGGATCTGTTCGACCTCCAACTCTTTGCAGGTTCGGGCGCCGGCCTAAACTACGTCGCGGAAGTCGCCGCGCGGTGGGCCGCCAAGTCGACCGGGACCTACGATACCGGGCCGATCCTCGCACCGGCGGGCTCCTTCTTCTCGAAGACGGGCGCGCAGCTGCTCGCGCAGACCGGCACGAGCTCGATCACCGGGTGGAGCGTCGCGTGCTACGGCACGTACGACTACCGCGCGTACCTGATGAGCCTGGAGAACAACGTCGATCCGAACGCGATTCCGGCAGGATTCACGCTCCCGACGACCTCCTGGGTCGAGTGGTCGCTCCCGCAATCGGAAACCTCGCCGACCTGGCACAACCCGCTCACCGATTTCGGCCAGTCGGCATTTAGCCCGGAGCCGTGGGTCGCGATTCGGTTCGTGGCGACGTGCACGAGTGCGACCGGCGATATCGCGATCGCCGTCGTCCGGATTCCCTAGTGTGGTCGACCCGCAGTTCTAAGGTAGCTCAATCGAAAGGACTTGGTAGAAACGCGATGATGAAGAAAGCGACGATGCCCAAGGCTCGCAAACCGGCCGGCGGCAAGACCGCGCGCGGCGTAAAGTTCGCCGGCAAGCCCAAGATGAAGAAGGGCGCGCGCAAGGCCAAGGGTATGCCGTTCGGCGCCACCAAGGCGCCGGGTGCGCGTAAGTCTCAACCCGCGCAGAAGAAGGCGATGGGCGGCAAGATGGGGTCCAAGATGGGCTCGGGCATGCGGAAGGCTCGCAAGAAGAAGTGATCCACCTCGTCGCGGCTCGTAGTTCGAACACGCTCAAAATCTTCACGCGCGACGGATCGCTGTGGAAGCAGTACCGCGCGGGGTTTGATGCGTGGGGCAACTACGACGTAAGCGACGACGACGAGAATCCGGCGCCCCCGTGGGGGCATGCGTGCTGGATGCCGATTGGGCACTACGTGCTCGGACCCGTCGACGTTTTCGACACGCCGAACGAGAGCGAAGGCTATGGGCAAATCCCGGTGTCGGACGTCGACGCGGACTCGATCGTGCAACTCGTCAAAGGCGGATACGCCACCGTGAGCGGACTGACCGCTAATATCGGCGGCGTCGAGGCGCCGCTCGCGCAGCTTACGCGCTTCGACCGCTCCGCTCTTATGATCCACTGCGGCGGCTCTAACTCGCCCGTCCCGCTCGCCGCGAACCAGGGTCTCTACCGAACCTTCGGGTGTACGCGCATGCTCAACGCCGACTGGCAAGAGTTCGCCGCGTGGCTCCAACCTCTACAAGCCGGTAACGTGATCGTGTACTCGGCGTTGGAGACTCCCGCCAACCTAGGACAATAGCGACGTGTTGGCTTCCCAGGTACTCAAGCCGGCCCGCACGCTCGCGAAGGACCCGGAACCGGGCACCTACTCGAACGACGCGCTCCTCGGTCTGCTCGATCTCGTGTGCCTCGACGTCATCACGAAGGTCAAGTTCCCGTTCGCGCGGATCTCGACGGCGACGGTCGCCGGCGTCGGCGCCTACCTGCTGCCCGAAGCGCCGATCGACGACGGCACCGGGTGCGTGTGGCTCAACGGCCAGCTTCTCACGAAGACCGATTTCTCGACGCTCCAGGGCCAGCAGATCGGCTACTACGATTCGACCGGGTTTGGCACGCCGACCGCCAACAGCGACGGGCCGACCGGAAACGCCGGCGCGTACGTTCCGTCCTGGACCGTGCAGCCGCCGACGAGCTTTCCGATGCCGACCTACACGAATCTGCGCTCGTTCACGGCTCCCTGGACGATGGGCCGCTCGCCGGGCGTGTACGCGATTCACGGCGGCAACCTCGTCGTCGTGCCGGCCCCGAACGCTTCGGCGCTGACCGACGGAAGCGGGAACGTCATCCCCAACCTCGTCGTCGATATGTGCATAAGCGACGCCTACGTCGGGCCGTACACGTGGAACGCAAGCGTGACGCAGCCGCGCACCTTGACGTCGGTCGGGCAGCGCATTTGGTTCCCGAACAACTTCATCAACTGCCTCACGGCCGGGCTCGTCGACATGATGCTCGCATCCGACGACTCGGCCAACTCGCGCACGCGGGATTGGGCCTCGGCGCAGTACCGCGAGCAGATAAATCAGATGATGTTTTGGGCGAAGAGCTATCGCTCGTACGACCGGATCAACTACCAAACGAACCGTTCGCGGTACGTCGGGCGCTCGTGGCGCCGAAATACGCAATACGGAGGAGGATACCCGTAGTGAAACGCCTGTTTACCGTCTTCTGCGGAGTCGCGCTCGCGCTCTCGATCGTCGGCTATTTCAGCCAGGGCTCGGGCCTCGAGGCGGCGACGCCGCTTCCGAGCGGGTGCTACACCGACGCGAGCGGCCTGCCGGTCTGCGGTCCCAACTACAGCCCGCCGCCGGGTCCGCCCTCGACGCCAGCGGCCGGCAACTGTATCAGCGTTTCAACGCCGCCGGCGGTCGGCACGATAACGAATACGTGTACGCCGACCCCCTTTCCGAGCGTTACGTCTACGGCTTGCGCGGCTGCTCCGGCGTTTGCTGCCAGCACTCTTTCGATCCCGGCCGGATGCCAGCCGTCCCCGCTTCCATCGCCACAGGTGACGTCGACCGCGTGCAGCGCGTCGCCCGGCGTAGGACCCGGTGCCCTCATCAGCATCCCGGCGGGCTGCGGTGGCGCCTCGCCAGGGCCGAACGTCTACCTGAAGAGTTCCTCGAGCCTCTGGTCGACGATCGCGCTCGGCCTGGGCGCCAATCACGTGTACGGCTTCGGGGACGCCAACGGGTGCAACTCGATCTCGGACGCAGGCGGAGCGCCGGTTCCGCTCCCGACGCCGACGACCGCGAGCACGATCGTCTGCGGCGCGCCGGGCGTCACGAGCGACGGGCGCACGAGCGTCTACCTGCCGGGAACCGCGGCCTCGGGCTACGTGCTCGTGCCGGCGTCGGTGCTCCCAACGTCGGGGCATTTCACGCTCGAGCTCTGCTCGAAGGGTCCCGCGTGGAACGTCAACGGCACGATCAGCGCGACGACCGCGGAGCGGCTCTTCACGATAGACTCGACCGCGACGGATCTCGAGCTCACGCTCTTCACGAACGCGATCGGCTCGGAGTTTTGGGGCGATAACATCACCCTCAACAGCACGAACGTCAACTATCTGACCTTAATAGGGTCCGAGACGACGATCGACCGCTTCATCGTGTGGGACGGAACGCATACGACGCTCTATCTCAACAGCGACCCGGTACTCGTCTCGTCGTCGGCCCCCGGCTTCAATAACGGGAACGCGGGCGCGATCGGCGTGCAACTCTCGGGCGGGCCGACGCAGCCGTATCTCGGCCGAATCTGCGGGTTCGCCGTCTATCCGTCGGCGCTCACGCAGGCGCAAATCTGGACGCTCGTGGCGACGCTGGGGCTCTAATCTTGAGGTGGGGAGCGAGCAAAACGATCCGCGGCCGGAGCGCTTGCTCCCAGGCAAAGGCGACGCCTGGCGACTTTCAGCAATCGAGGGCACGGTCCAGGCGCAAGCGGCCTGGTTGCGCTCCCTCGAATCTAACCTAAACAAGCTCTATGAAAGGCACGAGAGACGGGAGCAGGTGGACGCTGAACGCAGGAGCGATTTGGGTATCATCGCATGGAGAACCGGCCAACTGGAGGAGCGTATGACTATCCAAGAACAAGCGCAGAGAGAGACGCGAGATAAGTACGAAACGATCCTCGTGCGTTCGAATCAGAACCTCATCGCGATCGTCGTCGCTGCGGTGACGGTCATCGCCACCCTCGTCGGCGTTCATTTCATACGGTGACGCATGGATAAAGCACTAGAGAAGATCGTATACGACCCGATTTCGGACAGGCAGCTCGAGTCGCTTCGCCATACGATGAGCGACTGGCCGGGCTCCATGTGTGGGCCAGCCTATGCCGTGCCGCGCCTCGTCGCGCGCGTCGACCAGGGAGAAGAGCGTATCCGCGAGCTCGAGAAGAAGCTCGCCAAGTACGAACGAAATCCATTGGAGGAAACGGCATGAATACGAATCCGACGACCCCGGCTCCCAAGCCGCTCGATTCGATCAACAAGAAGGGCACCGTGTGGGTAGCGATCGGCACGGGCCTGGCGACGATCATCGCGATCCCGCAGGTGAACCAGGGTCTCGTCTACATCATCCAGCATCCGACGGCGCAGGGCGTGAGCGCGGCGGCCGGTACGATTCTCACCGGCGTCCTGCTATACTTTGCTCATCCGTACGGGACGTCGAGCGCACCAACGCCGCCGCCCGCACAGTAACACCTTCCCGAAAGGAACGACCATGACCGCAAACGAGAACCCCGTCGGCGCAGGCGCCGGAAGCCCCGGCTGGCACGTCCCGACGCACGAAGAGCTCGTCGCCGCCGCCGCAAAGCTCCCGACGATCGACCCGAACGCGCTCCCGCCGTGGGCGCAAAAACTGCTCGCGCTGCTCATCGGCATCCTGACCGGCGTCGGCGGCTCGCTTAAGGAGAGCGGCACCTTCGACAAAACGCAGCAAGCGACGATTCTCGGCACGAGTTACACGCTCACCGAAAAGCTGAACGGCTCGGTCGAGTTCGAAGCGGTCCCCAACTAGCAAGGAGATTGTTTGATGGCCCTGGCGTCAAAACCCAAGACTAAAGTCAACGTCTTTTTCGTTGACGCAGCGGACGCGCACTTGGTGCGTCGGCACGCCTGGGTTTTGACGCCAGCAGGCTACGTCGCGCGCCTCTCTCGGGTGAACGGGAAGTGGGTTGGAGTTCTTCTCCACCGCGAGATTATGGGTACGCCTCCCGGTATGCAGGTCGACCATATCAACGGAATCACCTGGGACAACCGGCGCGCAAACCTGCGTAACGTAACGCCGAGCGAGAATCAGTGGAACCGCACGGCTCTTCCGAAAAACAACACAAGCGGGTATCGCGGAGTCTATTTCAGCGCGACAAACAACCGCAACCCCTGGTACGCGCAGCAGCGCTTCAAGGGAAGAACGGTTTGCTTCGGTTCATTCCCGACCCCGGAATCCGCGCACGCCGCGCTCGTTCAATGGCGTGCAGAGAATATGCCAACGAGTCAGGAGGCGTGTCATCGCACTGCTCTTTAACTATTCGGCGAATAACATCAACACGGCGGCTCTGCCCGGCGCGTACGCTGCGGTCGCCGGATCGCCGACCGTAGGCTCCGCCGATGGACCGCAGGGCATCAACACGATCCACTGCAACGGCTCCAGTAACGCCGTCTTTCTGCCGAACATCGCGATTTCGGTCAACGGGAACGGCCTCATCGTCGGCGCCGGCTTCAACGTCACCTCGTTCGGGGCGGGCTCGATCGGCCTCATGCTTATCGGCTCGAACGTCAACACGGGCGGCCTGGCCGTCTGCGTGAGCGCCGACGGTAGCATGCAGGTTACGGTGCTATACGGCAGCTACACCAACTACTCGTCGGCGTCCGGCGTCTTCACGTTCGGCAACCGGCACGAAGTCGAAATCAAAATCAGCACGTTCGCCGGCACGAACGCCGTCACGGTCTATCTCGACGGTGCGGCGGTCGCCGGTCTGACGGCGATCGACGTCGCGAACCTGCTCAACCTGCCCGACGGATCGACGATTCACTCCGTCCTCGTCGGCGGCTCGCTCGGTATCGTGGCCGGCGGCAGCGGCGCGACTGGGACCCCCGTCGTCGTGGACTCGACGTACGCCAACGATACGACCGGCTCGGCTCCGTGCAACGGTCCGCTCGGGCCGTGTATCTCGATTCCCATGTTCACGGCCGGCGTCGGCCAAGAGTCGGCCTGGACGCCGAACGGCGCGACGCCCGGATGGAATTGCCTGCACGAAGTGCCGCCCGACGGCGATACGACGTACATCAGCGACAGCAACCCCGGTGACGAGGAGGCGTGTACGCTCACGGCGCCATTCGGTATCAGCGGCGTCTACGGCGTGTCGGTCATTTCCGACCAGCGCCAGGATACGGGCGGCGGCGGCCGCACGATCGAGCTCGGCGTCGGCAACGGCACGACGCGCTCGTACGGCTCGGCGTGGCCGCTCGGCACGACGTACAAGATGAACACGACGCCGTTTAGCACGAACCCGCTTACGTCGGCTCCGTGGGTTCTTGCGGACCTGTCGACGTTGCAGGTCGCCGCTAAACTCGCGAGCTAACGCATGAGCGGCCTCGGCCGGATCACCCAGGAGACCGTCGAGGTCCTGGGATTCGAGCCCGGCAACGGGCGCATCACGCAACTGTACGTCGAGGCGCTCGCCCCCGTCTTCTCGACGGCGCGCGTCACGCAGGAGACGGTCGAGGCGATTGGGCCGCAAGACAAGGCCGCGCGCGTCACGCAACTCTATCTCGAGCCGATCGGTCCGCCGGTCGGCCCGGCGCGCATCACGCAACTTATCACCGAGGCGATCGGCCCGCCGGCCGTCGTGCCGTGCCTGCTGCCGTATCCGATCATCTTCACGGGGAACGTCTCGGGCGTCTTCTACAAGATGGAGGACATGGGCGCCGAGACGGTGCCGATCGGTATGCTCGATTCGTCCGTCATCCTCAGTAACGGCATGGACGTTGATATTGCCGCGACGCTCACCGAAGAAGAGCAGTGGATCACCTGGAACCCGCAGGCCGGCTCGCTGCAAATCGAGTTCTCGAACGGCAATCCGGTGAGCACGGTGTGGGTCGTCACGAACAAGGCGCGCTCGTCGCCGCCGTCGATCCCCGTGTGGGCAACCTCGCGGTACACGCCGCTCTGGAAGCAGCTATGTACGCCGTAGGCACCGTTCTGGAGACGCCGCAGACCGGTCGAATCGGCTGGATCCAGCAGAACGGGCCGCCGTACTCGCAGGTCTTCAAGTGGATACCGAACAACGGCGCGCTCGTCATCACGCTCCCGGACGACCAGCCTATCGGGTCGATCTACCTGCCGAAGCTCAATTTCGTGCTCTCGTGCAGCGCGGAACCGGTGCCGTCGAAGGGGAATCCGTTCTACGTGGCGTCGCCGCCCTCGAGCATGACGAATCCGCAGACGATTCCCATGCCGATCGGCACGACGCAGGTGACGCTTTCCGGCTCGAGCTCGTCGACGTACTACGTGTGGGCGTTCTCGGGGCTCGCACGTCTTCTCATCGGAGGTCCTAGCGCAACATGAGCCTTCCCGAACCGACCGATTACGGCGTATCCGTCTACCCGCTAGGTCAAGCCGGGCCGCTCGGCAGCGACCAGTGGGTCGAATGGGGAGAAGCGAATCCCGGCTACGTTCCGTACACCGTTTCCTTCGTGTCGGGCCTGGCCGTCAAGAGCCTGTGGTTCCCGGCGCCGCAAGGGCCGATGAGTTTCTATGCCGGCGACAGCGCGACGGGCACGCCGTTCTACGTCACCGACGGCGCCGTGGCCGAGCTCGTGCCGATCCCCAACGACGCGCCAGTCGTCACGATCTCCGGTCCGTCGGCGATGTTTTGGTTCTACGCCTCGAGCGTGCCGTTCACGCCGTTCTCGGCCGGCACGCCGCCGGTGCTCGATATCGCCGTCATCGCGCCGATCGTCAATGAAGGCACGAGTTCCGCGCCGGTCATCGCGCTCGCGACGCCGCTCGCGGTTGCCTACGGCGGCAGCGGACAAACCGCGCCCTCGCTCATCGCCGGCGCCAACATCACGATCTCCGGCGCCTGGCCGAATCAGACGATCAACGCGACGCAGGGCGCCGGCGGTGTGCAGACGGTCAGTGCGAACGAGCCGCTCTACACGAGCGGCGGCGCGCAGAACCCGACGCTCAATCTCAGGACGCCGCTCGTTACCGGCTACGGCGGAACGGGGATTGCGAACCCGTACCTCAAAGGCGGCCTCGGCATCACCGTCAACGGAAGCCATACGATCGAGGACGCTACGTTCCAGTGGGAGCTCGAGAACACGGGCGTCCTCTCGCTCAGTCCCGGCGCGGTCACGGGCGCCGTCGTCATCGGCAGCGTAGACGGCAGCGTCAACGTCACGAACCCCGGCGGCGGCCAGGAGATCGACTTGTCGGTCGATTTCTTCGGGAGCACGCCGGTCTACGGCAAGCGGCTCGCGCTCACCGGAACGAACCCGAGCGGCACGATCACTCTCGGGCCGTTGCCGGCGGGCACGTATCTGCTCGAGGCGTACGTCGCGGGCCTGGACGCGGCCGAAGGCACGGCCGGCGACGTCGCGACGATCTCGCTCAGTACCGGCGCGAACGGCGGCATGGACGGCTCGCAGTACACGCGCTACATCGCCTGCGCCGACGAGATCACGAGCGCCGGATCGGCGACGCCGAGCGCGACGCTCACGTGCTCGGGCACCGTCACGGTTAACTCGCACGCCTCGGCCGCCTTCCTCGTCTTCAAAGCGACGCTCATCGGGCACTAATGGCCGATACCGGAGCGCAGCTTCTCTACGGCCTGGGACCGTTCGGCGGCATGAAGCCGCACCGGCCGGGCGTCTTCAACCCCGTGCGCCCCGCGGCGCAGGGTCCGTCGGATGCGGACTCCTCGAGCTTCGTCGACGTGCAGCGCTTCCACATGGCGCTGACCGGCGGCTACGGGCGCAAGCAGTTCAAGCAGTTCGCCTCGCTCGAAAACATCGGCGCGCTCGTGCGCTTCGACGTCGGCGCCGCGCGGCCGTACTGGATCGCGCAGGACTCCACCAGTCGGCTCAACTTTTACGACTACGCGAACGACCTCATCACGGACCTGGGCGATATCGGGAGCACGTTCACGCTCGGCGTCGCGTGCGACGGAAACCTGTTTCTCAATAACGGCCGGCAAATGTACGTCACGCCCGACACGTCCTATCCGGGGACGCCGCAGCAGACGCTCGCGCTCTGCGAATGGCAGTATCCCAAGTACAGCAGCACGCCGGTTCTCAATAAAGTCGACGTTCCGGCGGATGAGGAGCTCGCGCCGCAAGAATACTGGTACGCCTTCACGGTCATCGTCTCGATTCCGACGATCAACGGGAACGTCAAGCAAGAGACGGCGCCGCTCGGCGCCAACGCGCCGTACCCGTTCCACAAGAACCTTCTGCCTGCCGACGCGCCGCAGGCGGTGCAAATCTCAGGGATCGGCGGCGGCATCAACGCCGACGGCCTCGACTATAAAATCGGGATCTACCGCCAGTCGACGAATCAGCCGGTATGGTTCTTCGTGGCCGAGACGTCGCTCTCGACGTACACCGACAGCGCCAGCGACCAGTCGATCTCGGGGAACCGGCAACTCGCCTTCTCGGGCCAGCCGCCGCCGGTCGGCCCGGACGCGACCTGGCCGATCGCCGAGTACCTCGATCGGATGTGGGTCTTCGCGCTCGTGCAGAACGCCGCGACGCAGCAGCAGCCGCAGACGCAGATATGGTACAGCAACGTCGGGCAGGGGTGGAATTTCGACGACGTCGCGCAAGTGCTACTGGTCGGCAACGAAAACACCTCGCCCGCGCAGGTGGGCGTGGATTATCAGGTTCCCTACGGCGAGCTTCCGGTCTCGCTCACGAAGTTCGGCTCGCTCCTCATCGCGCAGCGTGAAGGCGACTCCTGGCTCGTCACCGGCCAAGATCAGAACACGTTCCAGGTCATCACCCTCTTCGATTCGGTCGGCAACGTCGCGCCGCTTTCGGGCGTCGTCGGGCGCGGCATCTTCGCGTGGCTGGCCGACAGCGGCTTCTGGAGTTTCGACGGATCGAACCTGACGTATATCTCTGACGACGTCTACGAGCTCTTGCAGACGTTCACGCCCGGTACGCAGACGACGGCCGTCGGCTTCTACTGGCAAAACTATTTCTGCTGGTCGTTCCCGGAGAACAACATCACGCTCTGCTGGCACGCGCCGACGGCGCAGTGGAGCGCGCTTCCGTTCGCGCTTTCCAACGCCGCGCAGCTTCGCAGCGTCGGCTCGGACCCGACGAACGTATCGGACAGCCCGACGTACAATCAGGTCGTCGGCGTGCGGACCGGGACGAACATCATCGACTCGTGGTTTTCCGACCCCGTCTTCGACTTGGGCCTGCCGGTCGAATCCGATTGGGCCGGCCCGGCGAGCGACGTCGACACGCCGCAGTACCGCAAGACCGTGGAGTGGCTGCTGGTCGAGGCGCCCCCGCAGGACGCTTCCGTCGAGGTCATCCTCCACCGGGATCTCGACAAGAAGACGTTGCAGGGCCAGTACCAGCCGTATAGCACGACGTTCAATCTCAACGATCCGTACCCGCTGCTTCAGAAGGTGCCGCAGGAGTACGCCAACTGCACGCTCCTCTCGCTCGAGGTCAAGTTCAAGCCGAAGATCGGCGCGACGACGCCCGTGCAGATTTGGAAGGTCGAAGCGCACGGCAAGATCGTTCGTGAGTTCGCCGTTCGTGTCTAGTGTAAGTGAGCGCTTAGAGGGTCGTTCTACTGTGACCGCCGACGGATGCAGAGAATGGCGCGGATCTAAGATCGCGGCCGGATACGGGCAAATCTCAATTGAGGGAAAGCTGTATTACGTTCACCGCGTCGCCTTCGAGGAAGCGAATGGGCCTATCCCGGTCGGGATGATGGTGCTCCACCGCTGCGACAACCCGCCTTGCTTCGAGCCCTCTCATTTATTTCTCGGGACGGCTCGCGACAATCTACTTGACTGCCTGGAAAAGGGCCGGCGCCCGTCAAAATCAGCGTGCCCGCAGGGTCACGTCTTCACGGCTGAGACGACGCACCTGAGAAAAAGCGGGCACCGCGCGTGTCGCCAATGCGCCAGGCAGCGCGCTCGTGCTCGGCGTGCAGCATGAGCAACGTCCAGCGCGTCACGCCGTACTACGTGCCGGGCGTCGGGATCGTCTACCCGACCGGCGGCGGCGCCGCAAACTCGCTCCCGGTTCGGCCGCCGGCGATCGCCAACGCCGTCGAGCTCCAAACGCTCGGCTCGAGCTCGGATAGTTTCACGGTAAACATTCCGGATATCGCGGCCGGCGCGCTGGTCGACGTTCCGTACACGTACTCGCCCGCGGGGCTCCCGGTCAACTTTTCGCTCGTGGTCGGCGCGACGGGCATCATCGTCGCCGACGTCTTCTTTCCGACGCTGCCGACCGGGTGCGGCCTGCTCGGGTATTCCAAGAGCCTCGTCTTCGGAATCGGACCGCCGGTGAACCCCGGCTCGCCGCTATGGGTGCTCTCTGCGCGGCAGACGTACCAGGCCGCGTCGGTGCAAGGGGCCTTCCGATTCTTCTCGCCGGCCGGGTGCTCGGCGCAGACCCTCACGGCTTCCGGTTGGATCGTCATGCTATGCAGACCGCCGACCGTCACGTCGTAGTTCTTGTGCAGGTGCCCGAGCGACAGTGCTACCGCGCCGACGGGCATCCCAAGCGTCCGTTCTCGAGCTTCGATGAGGCGTTCGAGCAGATCGCGTCGGCCGTCGGTCGCAACGCCAGGGCGACCCACGTGTACCGGTGCCCCGACGGGCACGGCTGGCATATCGGCAAGAACAAATAGGAGCCCCGCAATAGTGCGCGCAAACGCGCCTAGGAGGTAGAATCGCCCCATGTATAACGGCATTTCGGAAGGCTACGACGGCTACGGGAACGGCGGGTACGGCTACGGCGAGGGGTACGAAGGCTCGCTGTACGGCGGCGACCCCGGTTCGAGCGGCGGCATCAGCGGCAGCGGTCCGCCCACGATGCAGCCCGGCGGTGGTGGTAGCGGCGGCCAGCCGATTCCGCTTCCGATCGTCGGCGGCGGCATGGGTCCAGGCCAAGGCGTTCCGGGTCCGCGGCGCTCGCCGGGCATGGCGACCGCAGGCGGCGGTGGCGCCGGCGGCGGTGCCGGAATGGGATTCAAGCCGATGCTCGCGCAGATGCTCGGCTTGGGCGGCTCGCAGCAACAGCAACCGCGTCCGCGTCCGCGCCCAGGTGGCGCCGGCGGCCAGCGCATGCACCCGCCGATCACGCGGCCCGGCATGGGATTCGGCCCGCGCCCGCAACCGCGCCCGACCCCGCAGCCGCAGCCGCCCGGCTTCAGCCCGCGTCCGATCACCGGGTTCGGCCCGCGTCCGATGCCACGGCCAGTCGCCGGCGGACCAGTCCCGGCAGGTGGCGGCCGGTCGGGGCGCATTTAGCGCGTGCGGATTCTCGGCGGGTACGACGTCGTTCCGTTGCAAGAAAAGGACGAGATCGTACAAACGCGGATGGATGCGTTCTATCAGCGGATCGGCGTTGCCAAACCGTGGCGCTCGCCGGCAATCCGGTGGTTCGGTTTTGCAAAAGGCGGCGCGGTTTCGCTCGTCGTCGGTATCTTTGTGAACCCGGACCGCGCGGTCGAGGTGACGGACTACTACCCTGCGCCGACGCGCGACGGCGTGCGGGCCGGGTACGTGGGCTTGCAGCTGCTCAAACTGCTCGTCGACGAGAAGATCATCCCGCGCTGGTTCGGTGGAATCGTCTTTGCGAACAAGCGCGGCCAGCAGCGCGCGGAGCACTATTTCGGCATCAAGCCGCGTAGCGTCGTCTACGTCTACGATGGAGGCGCGAGTGTCTAGTCCCCTCGACAGCGGAATCGGCGTATCCGAGTACGGCTTCCCGGCCGGCTCGAACGGCTCGGGCTCGAGCAAGCAGGGTATTTCCAGCATGCTCGGGCCGGGTTTGGGCGGGATCGCCGATATCATTGGCGGGATCTCGGATTTCGGCCAGCAGAGCGCCCAAGACGCGGCGATGACGCAGACCGGCGACCAGTTGCAAAAGGACCTCGGCGCGCTCACCGGCGAGGGCTCGAACCTGTACGGCAACTATGCGGCGAACGCGCAGCCCGCGCTCAACAACATCATCGGCAGCAACCCGGCGGCGATCAAAGGCTACCAGGGCGCCGCGGCGAGCGGCTACGGCAGCGAAGCGGGCTACGGCTCGCAACTTGGCGTGTCACCGTATCCGGGCCAGATCCAGAGCGAAGGCGGCCTCTTCACGTCGCTACCGTCCGGGTCGATCGAGAGCGAGCTCTCCAACGCCTCGGCGCTCGAAAACTGGCACGGCTTGCAGCCCAAGGAGCTCGGCGAGGCGACGACCGTTGCGTCCGACGCTGCCGACTCGGCCGCGCGCACGATGAAGGCGCAGATGGGTGGCGTCGCCAACCCCGGCGCGGCGTTCGAAGAGGGCCTCAACACGGCCGCGCAGGCGGGTATGCAGACCGGCGCGCAGCTTGGCTCGATGGCGCAGCAGCAAGAGCTCGGGGCCAAGGAGGCCGCGGGCCAGGAGTACGGCGCCGTCGCCGGCCAGGAGCTTCAGGAGGCCGCCGGAACCGTCGGCGCGACCGAAGCGGCCGGCTCGCAGTACGCGACCGATCTCAGCGGCGCCGGCGCGCTGGCTGGCAACGCTGCGTCGGGTATGGCCGGGCTCTCCGAGCAAGACATTCAGGAGCTCGAGTCGGCGCTCTCGCAAGAGGGGTCGATGGCGCAGGCTGGCCTTGGCGCCCAGGAGTACGGCGCGAGCGATTGGACGTCGCTCCTCGAGCAAGAAATGGGCAACGCACAGAACCAGTCCAACCCGTTCTCGGGGATCGCCTCGGGCCTTACCTCGCTTCTGCCGCTCTTCGGTATCGCGGCCTAGCATGGACGGCTCGGCAACGAGCAAGCCGCCACTATCAGGAATGGTCGGTCTGGATGGGACCGCGTCACTGGAAGACGCGGTGAGCCCTTCGCCAATGGCTTCGTTCGACCCGAACACTGCACAGGGGCTGCTTAAGCCCGGTAATATCAACATTCACCATCGGCCGCGCGTACGCAATCCCGACGGGTCTATCAGCACGGTACGGTCGGCCAGTTTCGATTTGCCGTCCGAGCTCGCCAAAAAGTACGGGTTGCCTCCAGGCTCGGCGGTCTTGCTGCCGACGGTGCTGTGGAACCCTGACGGAACGAGCGGCCGTATCGTCGACCCGCACGAAGCATTTCAGCACTTTGTGCAGACTGGCGAGAACCTCGGATTTTTCAAGAACAATCAGGCCGCCGACTCATACTCTCAGTCGTTACACCAGCAGCAGGCGCAGGAGTTCAATCCGAACCCCGGCGGTAGTCCGCAACCGTGAGGGTCGCGATCGCAGACGCCTGGGGCTGCGGTACGTCCTGGTGGCTGCGGTTGCAGGCCGAGGGCGCCGACGTGCGCGTGTGGTCCGATACCTCCGAGTGCCCGAACGGGGAAGTCGGCAAGGGGCTCGTCACGAAGGAAGCATCCTACGATCGCCTCGTCGCCTGGGCGAAGGAAGCGCCGGAAGAGACCGTCGTGCTCTTCTGCCAGTCCAAGTACGGCGAGAAGGCCGACGCTCTTCGGGAAGACGGGCTCTACGTCGTCGGCGGTGGGGCGTTCGCGGACAAGCTCGAGGACGACCGGCAGTTCGGCCAAGACGTCGCCGCGGCGTGCGGCATGAACATCCCGCAGTTCCGGGCCTTCACCTCGATTTCCGACGCGATCAACGCCTTTAGCGGATCGCGCGAGGGCGGCGTCTTCAAGAGCGACGACTACCTCGAGTCCGACGCGACGCAGGTATGCACAACCGGCGAGCAACTTGTGGAGTACCTCAAGCATCTGCGCGAGCGCTACCGCGATCGGGTCAAGTTCATCGTCCAGGAGCTCATCGGCGGGCGCGAGAGCGTCGATTTCGATATCAACCGGTGGTGGAACGGCCAGGCGTTCGTCGGCCCCTACGGCCTCACGATGGAGAAGAAGCGCTTCATGGCCGGCGATTTCGGCCCGTCGACCGGCTGCGCGGTCAACTGCCTATGGTGGGACGAGCATCCGGCCTTTGCCGAGGACGTGAATTTCGATCGGCTCGCGGAGATTTACCGGGCAGAGGGCGCGCCTCCGGGGATCTACGCCTACAACTTTCGCGTCTCCGACGACGACGGCAAGGTGTACTACCTCGAGACGACGCCGCGCCTGGGGTTCGACTCCGAACCGACGGCCGCGCTGCTGGTCGACGACCTCTCGGCGTTCCTGTGGTTCCTGGCGACCGGCCAGGGCGGCACGACTATCTCGGACGACCTCGCCTATGGCGTTCGGCTCTCCGCCCCGCCGTATCCGCACGAGACGGTCGAGAAGGACGACGAGCACTCGGCGATGGGGATTCCGCTCCCGCACGATCTCGGGGATCTCTTCTCGCCGCCGTTCGTCGCCTATCAGGTGGCGCACGAGCCCGGCGAGGGTCTCTACGTCGCCTCGCCCGAGGGTATCATCGGCCTAGCCGTCGCCGTCGGGGACGATCTCGAGACGATGGGCGAAGCGGTGCTCGACTTTGCCGGCGACGTGCACAAGAGCGTCTCGAAGCTGCAACTGCGGACCGACGGCGTGAAAGTGCTACAGGACGACGCGCGGAAGTTAGAAGCGCTCGGAATCGACGTGCACCCGGCGATCCTCAAGAGCGCGAAGGAAGAGGTTGCGTAGTGGCTATCAACTTTGGTAAGGCGTATGCCCCCAACCCGGTCGCGGAGCTCGCGTCGGCGGTCGGCGGCGCCGTCGCCCAGGCGCCCTACCAGGAGGCGCAGCTCCAGCAAGTCGGCCAGCAGGTGCTCGCGAACGCACTCGCGCCGGCGGTGACGAATCGCGCGCTGCGATCGGACCCGACCTTCATCGCGCACATCCAGCAGCTTGCGCGGATGTACCATCTGCCCGTGCCGCCGATGCTCGGCTCGCAGGGCGGCTCGGATCAGTCGACCGACACGTCGCAAGGCGGTGCGCCTGCGGCTACGGCTGGCGCTACGGCCCCTGCGGCCGCTCCGGCGGGTCAACCGCCGCAGACGCCGGCAGGCGCGCCAGCGGCCCCGCAATCGCCCGGAATGACGGTCGGCGCGCCGGCCCAAGCGGCACCCGGTGGCGCGGCGCCTCCTGCGGGCGCACCCGGCCAGCCGGTGCATCCGGCCGACGCCTTCCAGGACCCCAAGCTCGCGCCGCTCGCGCAAGCCTACACGACCTTGCTCCAGCAGGCCGCCGCGAACCCGACGCAGCTGCGCGACCCGGCGTTCCATGCCAAGCTCGTGCGCGCTGCCGCCGCGGTCGGACGCGGGCCGAGCGAGCTCAAAGCCGACGTGCAGGCGATCATCCAGAAGAACAAGGCGCAGGCTGACGCCTCGCAGGGCGTTGGGCCGGCGACGGCGCCCGGTGGCGCTCCCGGTGCAGCTGCGGCTGCGGCCGCCGGCAACCCCGCCGCGGCGGCAGCGGCGACGGCGCCGCAGACTCCGACCCCGAGCGCTGGCGGTCCCTCCGATGCGGCCGGCGCGTACGGCAATCCGAAGGCCGGTCCGCTCCGTCTCGACGTGAACGCCATGCTCGGGCGCACGCTCGGGCTCAACGATTTCAAGACGCTCTCGGGGATGACGCCGCAGGATCGTACCGAGGCGCTCCGCCAGGGCGGCTACGACCTCTCGGATTTCGACCCGAAGTGGCTCAACTCGAACCCGTCGCTCGACCCGACGCAGCAGATCACGCTCGCGCACGACGCGGCGACGGCGATCGGCAACGATATCCGCGACGGCGCGACGGTCGACCAAATCAGGCTCTCGGTGGCGACGTACCGACCGTACCTCTCGCCGGCGCAGAACGCCGAGCTTGACGCGAACATCAAGGGCGAGCTCGACGGCGCGCTTCGGATTCGCCAGGCGCAGGTGACGCAGAGCGGCTTCCTGCGCCAGCAGACGTTGAACCTAATGAACCGCAAGTTCACGCTCGAGCAGAACAACGCCGACTGGGAGCACTCCTACAAGTACACGGTGCTCAACGATAAGAATTCGCAGTGGTCGACCGAGCAAGCGACGCGGCAGCAGAACGCCAACACGTCGGCCGGCAACCTCCAGGAGAAGCTCGCCAAGGACCAGTCCGAAGGGTACATCGACGCGAACGGCCGGCCGATCAAAGGCGGCGGCAGCGTCAAGCCGGGCGAGCTCATCACGACGGCGCGCGGCCTGCTCTCGTCGATCAACGGCGCCGTGAATGAGTACAACCAGCGTCTCCAGACCGCGCTCCAGAATCCGGGCAAGGGCGGTGGCGTGAACGCGCCGATGGAAGCGGATATCCAGAATCAGATCGACGCCTACAACTCGCTCGTCGATCAGATGGACGCGCGCGGCATGCACTACTTCAAGCACTACACCGGCCCCGATCAGAGCACGATGGCGGCGAATACCGCGGCACAGACGGCGGCGAGCGCCGTCAACTCGAGCGGCCAGTCGACGCCGGGAGCGCAGGCGACCTCCGGATGGACCGACGGCGGCTACGTCGTCAAGGGTCGGGCGATCGGCCACATCGCCGGCAAGACGGGCTGGTACTTTAGCGACGGCACCAAAGTCCCGCAGTGACCGCTCCGCTCCCCGCCGGCGCCGTTCCGAGCGACCCGTTACCGCCGGGCGCAAAACGCTCGAGTATTCCGACCGGCGCGCAGCCTGAAGCGCTGCCGAAGGGCGCGCTCTCCGATAATCCGCCGCCGAAGCAGACGCCGTCGGGCCTCTACAGCGTCAACCCTGGCGTCAACGTCGTCGGCGACTACCTTACGCGCTGGACGAAGTTCGCCGCCGGCGGCATCCGCGACGAGTTCCGCACGATCGTCGACGGCCTGGCGAACACGTTTCACCTGGGGATCTACGATTTCAACCAGGGGCACCATTACGCGCCGAACGACCCGCACTTAGACGGCCGCGCGATGGACGTCGACACGATCAACGGCGAGTCGGTCGGCACGACGCTTACGCCGACGATCCGTAGCTACATCCAGAAGGTGCTCGAGACGCCGAATACGCGCGTCGGGGTGCCGTCGCAAATCTACCGGGCGCTTCCGGCCGATATTCGCGCGCGCGCCTTCGTCGACGCGCCGGCGCACATTCATACCGAGCTCGCCAAGGTGATGCCCGATCAGACGGTCGCTCCGCCGGGGTTCAAGCCCGACCCCTCGCAGGGGTTCGTGAAGGACCCGCAGGCCAAGCCTCCCCGCGGCGCGGTGCAGGCGCCTCCGCCCGGCGCGAAGCCCGCGTCGCTGGCCGATGCGTCGAATCCGATGGACGCGCCCTCCGGTGCAACCAGCGCAGGCGGCACGCTCCCGCCGATGGCGCACTCCGTGCTCGCGCAGGTCGCCGGGCATCAAGACCTGCCGTTCATCCTCGCGAACGCCTTGCAGCGCGACAACGCGAAGCTCCCGTCGCCGCGCACGATCGCCGAGCAGTGGAACGACCCGAATTCGAACGTCTACAAGGCGTGGCACCTGTACCAGCACGACCCGGCGCAGGCGATGGACGAGTACGGCGCGGGCTCGCCGGCACAGGATCGGTGGCTCGCTCAGAACCGTCCCGACTCGCCGGAAGGCCGCACGTCCGCGCTCATGCTGCGCGTGCCGGCGCTCAACGCGCTCACGACGTTCGGACTCGAGCAAGTCAATCCGATGGCCTGGGCCGAGGGCCTAGGCGCCGGCAAGGTGCTCGGAGTCGCATCCGACGCCGCGCGCGCGCTCGGTCTCGATCGCGTCGCGCAGGGCGTCGCCAAGACGGTCGGGCTCGGCTCGCCGCTCTACGATCTCAACCGGCGCGGCGGTGCCGAGGCGTCGCAGTGGGCCAAGGGCGCGATCTCGAGCATCAACGCGCCAAACGAGCTCCTCCACATGCCGACGAACAAGCAGGTCCTTACCGACGTCTTCGGTGGGCTCACGCCGCAGGCGCAGAGCGAAGTCGTGCGATTGAAGCAGGGGCTCAAACCGGACCCCGCGTTCGAAGCCGATCACGCCGACCTCGAGCGGCGCGCGAAGATCCTCGCCGACGATATGGCGAAGGTCGAGCATCACCAAGACCGCGTCGGCGTACTGCCGCCAGAGCGCAAGTTCGACAAGGCTGGCGGCGGGCAGAAGTATTTCCCGATGAGCAACTCCTACGATTTCGGGCCGCAGCACGAGCTCGAGCAGGAGCTCATGGGTCCGGGCACGCCGGGCGCGGGCGGCCCGTCCTCGCAGCGGAAGGGTTTCGAGACGCTCGACCAGGCGGTCGCGTCCGGGAAGCTCGACGAAAACTTTCTGCCGGCGAACAACTACGACACGTGGCGCCGGCAGCGGCTACAGCGCGTCGCCTTCGAAGACGCGATCGCGCGCGCGCCGGCATCCGTTCGTCGCGATATCACCGTCGCCGACTTTCACAACACAATGGGCATCCCGCCGCAAGAGCACTGGCAACCGTCGTTTCACGGCATGGAACGGTGGGGCGTCCCCGAGGAGCCCGACCGGTTCGAGAAGATCGACCGGGCCTTCTCGGATTTCAATGCGCGCCTCGTGGGCGATGGGGCCGACGTCAAGACGCAGCGGCTCGCCGACGAGCTTGGGTACAAGCCGCAGTTCGGGGACTCGCGGCGGATTACACCGGCGGGCTCGCCCGAATGGGTATCGGCGATCAACCTCATGGGCGGAGCGAAGTCGCCGGTGCTCGCGCGCTCGATGGTCGCGCCGGAGCTTTGGGATTTCATGCGCGGGAACAAAGGCTTGCAGCGGTTCGTCAGCACGACCGGATCGTATCTGCCCGGCCAAGAGCAGACCTTCGTCGGCAAGTACGTCGCGATGATGCGGAACGCGATCATTTCCAACTTCGTCTTTCACCCGGCCGTCAACGTCGCCGGCAACGATGCGGTCGCGCGCGGGATCTACAACCTCGGCGGACCGCAGTGGTCGGTCGGCGGCTACGGCTACAACGCGGCCAAGTCGCTCGCGACGCAGTTCGGCCTGAAGAACCCCGAGTCGTGGATCGGAACGGCGCAGGAGTATTCGCACTGGCTCGATCGCGCGCTCGTCGCCGGCGGCACGGCCGAGTTCGGCGAGCCTCGTGGTTCGGCGCTCGGCGGCGAGTACGCGCGTGTGGTCACGACGCCGGCAGAAGCGGGGAAGGCTGGAACCGATATCCCGCGCATGTGGATCCAGCGCGCGGACAAGGCGCTCACGAAGGCGGGCGATTTCAACCGCGAGCGCACCTTCGGGCAGAAGGGCGAGCAGGTCTTCGCGGTCTCGCTCTTCCGCGACGCCGTGCAGAAGGGCGGACTCTCCGACGCAAAGGCGGGCGAGCTCGTGCGCGAGGCGCTCGGCGACTACTACAATTTCGATCCGAAGAGTCCGTGGTCGACGTTCTTCTTCTTCATGCCTTGGCTCAAGGGCAACATGAAGTTTTGGGTCAATACGCTCGTGCGCCACCCGCAGTACGTCACCGGCGTCTCGCACGCGCTACGCAACTTTGGGCTCGAGCAATCGCCCGAGAGTTACCAGGGTCCGTACCCGACCGGCGATTTCACGACGTACGGCAAAGGGGGCGTCCCGTACACGCCGCCGTTCCCCGGCCGCGATATCGGGCATATCGCCCAGGCCGCCGGATCGCTGGCGAGCGGAGACGCACTCGGAGCGGCCGAGCCGATGGAGCAGATGCTCGCCGGGCGCGCGACCCCGCCGACGCGCCTGGTTACTGATACGCTCTCGACGATCAACGCGGCGTTCTCCGGCGACGTGAAGGGACCGGAGACGGACTGGAACGTCATCGTGAACCCGCGCGCGCCGGTCGAGGAGCAGCGAAAGCAAGCCGCGGCGTATTTCGCGTCGCATTTCATCCCGGTTCCGCTCTTTGCGTACGCCGTGCAGGACGCGGCGCGCAAGGGGATGAGCGGCGCCGATCTCGGGCAAGCGCTCGTCACGGCGAGCGGCGGCGGCTATTTCGGTCAAGCCAAGATGGACGACTACACGAAGCGGCAACTGAAGAAGGCCCAGGCCAAGTACAAGACGGCGTACGACAACTACCGGTACAAAGATTTCGGAGCAGATTATCTCCGCTCCGAATGGGACACGTATACCGACCGCCTTCGCAGTTTAGGCGTTATTCAGTAGAGCCAGGTCCGCGCCGTAAACTCGCATGGCGTGCGTCACGCCGGCGTCCCTGCCCGTCTCAATCGCGTTTGCAAACCAACCGACGAGCGACTCGCGGTCGATCGCGCGGTTCTTGTTGATGGCGAGAAACGTGTCGGCCCATTTGCGCGCGTTGGTAGACTCAAGCAGCGCTTCAATCTGCTCTACCGGTAAGTCGTCGTCGTTCGCGTTCGGGCGGGTTGGAATCTCGTGCCCGATCCTGCGGGTATCCGGTTGCTCGGGCTCGACGTCGCTAATCGGTAGCCGTCCGTCCGTCATCACCACCAGCGGGATTCGCGCGATCGTGTTGTTGTAGACCTGCTGCGCTTGCAGCACTCCCTGCATCCCCGCCCCGAGCATCGCCGCCGTCGCGTTCGGCGCGTTCACGGCCGCCAGCGCCGCCGTTAGCGCCGTCGCTAGGCCCGCTCGCGCCGCTCGGAGCTCTTCTTGTACGTCTGCCATTTCTGCCTCTCTTTGATTTTATGAACCTGCCGGTGTAGGTATCGGCCTCGCGGATTTCCCCGCACCGGCAGGAGACCGTCGACGGAATAAACTCTAGCCCGTCGTCGTCGACTTGCGGCGAGCCTACTGGTCCCTGTAGCCAAACGTGGTAGTGGTTCACGCCTACTCTTCGGCTTCTTCTTGCTCCATTTCGAGCTCGAGTTGCTTGTACGCCTTATCGCGGCTCACCATTTCCAGGTCGAGCGCGTCGTACCGCTCTTTCAGGTCGCCGACCTCTTTTTGCAGCTGGCGCAGCGCCTTGCCCTTTTGCCGCAAGGGGATCTTCAGCAGCGCCTTCTCGTGGTTCAACTGCTCGAGCGATAGGTCGACGAGGGTCGGGTCTCGGTCGTCGGATTTAGATTTCGCCATCGGGTTCCTTTCGTTACGATGCGGGCTCGAGTGATTCGTCTTCAGCGAGGTCCTCTTCGGTCAACGGTTCCATGTCGACCGTCGTGTAATATCCCGGCACGGTGCCGTTAGTGTGCCGAAGCATTACAAGGTTAATGAGATTTTCCCATCCGGACACGTCTTCAATGAAGCGGCGCCCGGCGAGGTGGCTCACGATCTGATGACAACCGGGGCAGAGGGCGACAAGAAAACGGCCATCCGGGTCGTTCTCGCGCCCAAAAACATGATGCGACGACAGCCCTTTTATATCAGCGCGCGCACAGAGTTGGCATATCCCCTGCGCGAGTCCAATTGTCGCGCGCCGGTTTCCGTTAAAGTATTGCCGGTCGGATCGCGAATCAGACTGGCACTTGCGGGAGCATGTCGCCTGCTTCGCGTTCAGCGGCACAAAGACGCGCCCACAATAGCATGTTTTCTGTGCGAGGTCCGAGTGCGCGTTAACGTAAGCCTTCCACCACGCTTCGTTATCTCGTTGAATCGCAGCGATCAGGAGGTCGACGGTCAGCGAGTGCATGCGGCAGTATTGGGTAATGCCGCCTTTATACGAGTCGAGGGCCTTCATGTGAAGCCTTACGCTCTTGGCGTCGAACCCCGCGCCTCTCGGAATCTTGCGGCTCTTCTGCCGTACGACCCGAATTTCTAGCGACGAGAGTTTGGCCGCTACGGCGGTGTACGGACGCCCAAGGCGTCGGGCTATCTCTCCGATCGTGCACGTCTCGGCGAGTGCGCCAAGTTCATCTATTTCCGCCTGAGACCATTTGCGGCCAAACAATGGAACACCGAGACCAAGTAGGCGTTCGTGCACGGTTTGTCCGCAGAGTCCGAGCCTCTTCGCGGCTTTCCACACGGAGCCAGTCTCGCGATAGGCCGCGACAACCTCTTCGGACGTAAAGCGGCTCCTCATCTGGACCCTTGGGTCGCCGGCATGCCGATCACGGTGAGCTTCACGGCTTTGGACTCGGCTTCGGTGTCGGTACATCTTCGCACGGAACCGGGGGACCGAGATCGTAGTCGAAGCCGTCGTCGAGACATTTCATCGTCGGAGGCGTGGGGGTCGGCTTCGGGGTTGGCGGCGTCCAGGCGTGGCACTCGTAGTTCGTGCAGAGCACCGAGCCGCTCGTCGGCGTTGGGCTCGGGCTTGCGACGGCTAGGAGGATGGCTAGGAGAGCGGTCATGCGGTGCCTCCTGGAAGCATCGGCGGCATCGAACCGGCGTCGAGGCGCATACTGTTATCTTCGGCCCACTCGCTGAAGGTGCGCCCGTCGGGGAGCATCGTGTACGGCAGCATTTCAGCCTCGAACGTGGAGATACCGGAGCGTACAATGTCGAGTTTCGACTTGATAGCCATAGCCAGCGAACGCCAAAGCCGCCGCTCCTCTGCCTCCGTAGCCGCCGGGGTTCGTTCATTCGGGGACGGCAGCGTGAAGCGAATCCTGCGCCCGTTTGCCTCGAACATAACCAAGGCGACGCCGCGCTGCGTCATGTAACCGAATCCACTTGCACCGAACCGCTTGAGAACCCCCTCGATCTCCGCCTTAGATCGCGCAACCGGAACCTTCGTTCGATGCGCGTAGGACGACGAATCGGCCATTTTACCCCCACATCCAGACGCGAGCTTTTTCACGGCTCGTCACGGTCAGAACGTCGGGCACGGTGTAGCTAATGTGCCCGCTGTAGTTGCGAATCCACTCGCGAGCATCTTGTTCTACCATCTCCACGGCGGCGTCTTTCGACCGAGCAACCACGGCGATATAGGCATCCGCGTACTCTCCGCCGATATCAAGCGCGCTCCAAAAAAACAGCTTCACTTTCAGGCATCTCCTTCGTAGGCTAGGAGGATGGCGGCTACCAGGGAGGTCATCCCGGCCACCCCGGCGTCGGAAGTGGGAAGAACGAGGTTGGACATAGCCACAGCGTCCCGTGCGAAGTGGCGACACCGTGAACCGTCAGTTGCAGCGGGGCCGAGAACTCTACATGATATTTTTTTGCTCGCTGGCAGTTCGGACAAATCTCGTCGCTCACTCACCCTCTCCTTTCGTAGCGCGATGGACGGTCACAGGAACCGTAACGCAGCGTAGTTGATGCAAAGGTGTATCGTGTTGTCGGCTATGATGAGCAGCCAAAAGGCCAGCCACGGCGGGGAACTAGCGAGATACCCGGTCGGCGTGTTGAAGTCGCCGCGCCAATCGGTGACGCGGTTCTTGAACGCTACGACGAACCGGGCTAGGCGATAGCGGTCTATCACAATATGTGACCCGGCTATAACGGCGAGCGCCGGGAGACTCCGACAAAACAGCATAAAAGGCAGAGAATATGTCAGCCCGTGCATAATCGCCCATAGCCACGACGACGTTTTGCAGGTAGCCATCTTGTCGGTTTGCAGAATGTAGTCGCCCACTAGGTGCGCGAGTAGTTGCGTCACTTGCTCTCTCCCTCTGCGGCAGAGGCGCGTAAACTCAGGCCGCTGTTTTCCCACACCCCGTCGTATCTGCCGCCTGGCAACGTGTCCTCGATAGGCACGAATCCACGGAACCATTCGCAGTCGGGGTTAGCCGCCTTGTGCGCGTTGGAACAGCCCTCGCTGCACCAATAGCCCCACGGCTCCGGCAGGTCGTCGCGCCTAGGCGACGCCTTACCGCACCACGCGCATCGCAACGCCTCGGCGGACGTTATGCAACCATGCTCAACACGCTCCTCGAATGTCGCGGCTTCGGGGTTCGAGCAAATCGGGCAATTGTCTAACGCGCTCATGGCTTCTCGTCCGTCGTTACTGCCTGCCCGCCACGACAGTCGGAGCATGGCCCGTAGCCTTCGTCGCAATCTCCGGCGCAAGGCGTTGCCTGCCCACCGGCGGGAGTGCCGAAGGCGTGTGTCGAGTCTTTCGGGCAAACAGCCGTGCTGATTCCCTGCGGGCATCCTGGAAGCGGGCCACTGAACCTAACGACGAGTTTCGATCCGCACACCGGGCACGAAGCGTCTATCGTGTTCAACTGCGCGAAGTTCTGAGGCGGTGCCTGCCCACCAGCGGAGAGAGTGGCTTCGAGTCCTGCGAGTACGGCCTCATGTCGGAATAACTTACACGGCGTATCTCTAGTCGCGCCGCCGTATCCGCCGATAAACGCGTGGACCATCGCATCCGTCACCGTCGTTGCTGGCGTCGAGCGCAGAGCCCACTCCGCGCCTGCGATGAACGATTCAACGCGGACGCTATGCTCATAGCCCGGCATCGAACCGCAGTCCTGGCGACTCGCTTCGGCTTCCGCGACCACTCTAGCGCGCTCCAGGTCGGCGGCGATTGCTTCGCGGGTTCTCACAGCGGCCAAACCCTGGACACGCCATCTTCTAGCAAGTGTCCAACATGGTCGGCGCAGACTTGTGTAATCTGATAGTGGTCGCGCTGACCCTCGATGCTGTGGTCAGACTCTATCTCGAACACGGCCTGCTCTTTGCACGGCACTCCGTCAGATTGCCCGTTTTCCAGGTAACAACATTTCATTTCGTACTCTCCTTGTCTGCTGCGTTATCGTTCGATTCGAGCCCGCGATGGAACCGCGACGAGCGTTCGATGACCAACTGTGCGGCGTCTATCTGCGAGCGTAGCGCGTCTATCCTGTCGGCGGCGGCGGTTAGGTCGGCGGTCATTCCGTGGTCGCCACCACAGCATTGCCATTCAAGGAACGGCACGGAACCGCGCAACCGCTTCGCCAACTCCGCATCGCTCAGAGGCGGCGCAACGCGCTCGGGGCTGTCACTCATATTTGTACGTCCTGGTCGCGAAGATAGTTAAGGGCGGACTGTAGCCACTTAGCCCACTCGTCTGCGGTCATCTGCTTATTGCACGACAGGCCACGACGCGCGTGCTTGTACCAGCGAATCTCTACGCCGCCAAAGGCCAGGTTGGGCTTGGATGCCTCAGGCTCGTCGTCGCCCCAATAGTAGGCGCGGTACGAGATTTTATCGCCAAGGGCACCATCCGGCAGAACGAAGCCGTTGTTTCCACCGAAGCCAGAGAGTGCGTCGGTATCGCGCCCATATCTGTTGCCGTAAACGCGCTCCATCTCATCGAGGACCATGCGAACGGCAGACTCTGCAATATCGGGAAGTGCGTATTCGCTCCACGGCGCACCGAAAACGGCCTGCCCCAACTCCGGCATATAACCCTCACTCATCGGTCGGCTCCTTCTTGTCGGCTAGAGCGGCGCGTATCGAACGAACCGTAAGCGTCCACTCCAGGTCGGTGCTTCCGAAACCCGCGCTTGGCGCAGATTTTGCCCGCTGGTCGCATACCGCTTCGACGCGCTTGATGGCCGCACGGGCCTTGCTAACCAAGTCTTGCTCGCACCGAATGTTGCGGCTTAGCGCCGCGTTCTCGCCCTGTAGGCGCTCGATAGCGTCGGCGGCTTCACCGCACACGCCCGGCGGCCAGCGGTCTGCCGCAAAGTTTCCACGCCACGTCGCCTCACAGGCTATCTCGCGCAAGCGCGCTACGAGGTCGCTCATGGTCGGATCACCTCATCGGCGTAGTCTAGCAGGTCGGATGCGTCGCGCGCCTTCCGACGCGCAGCGCGCGGATCGCGCTCTTGCATCGCTCGCGCACGCGCTCGTTCGGTCTCCTCTAGCGACGCCTTCAGCGCCGCGCTGTCACGCTCGATCGCCGCGGAGAACGCGCGCTCGGCGTCGTCGTAGCGTAGCCCGCGCTGCTCGGCATCCTCGAGCCAGCGCCAGCGCCGTAAGAGCGCATAGCCGAGCGGGGTTGCGAACGCGCGCCGGTCCTCGGTGAGCGCCGCGACGCCGGCCTCTCGACACTCCTCGAGGAATCGGTGCCACTCGGCGAACGATCGGCCAGGCGGGCGGATCTCGGCCAGCGTCGTCATCGGCCCAAGCAACTGCCGTGCGCTCGTCATCCGTGCGCCTCTCGCCGTGCCGCCGCGCGCGCCATCGCCCCTTCGATCTCGGACTCGACCAGGCGGAGCTCGCGAACCGGCTCCCCTAGGCGCGTCGAGACCTGGTTCCAAGCCGCGACGATCACGTTCGGCGGCACGCCTGCTTTGGCGAGAGAGGCGGCCACGGTGCTATTCCGAGCCCGCCAGCGGGTGAACGTCGTCACTCCTCCGATCGTCGGCTGCACGAGCGTCCAGACCGCCTTCAGGATCGCCGTCCGCCTGTCGAGGAGCTCCCGGTCGAACGGGAGCCTCGTAGCCCTCGGGGCCTTCCCGGTCCCCGCCTCGTGCGGCGCGACGGCGACGCGCGTAGATGAGCGTAGCGAATCTACAGGCTTAGAGAACAGAGATACCTTATCACCCGCGCGCGAAGCATCCGCCGGAATCCGCCCGGAATCCGCCCCCGTGAGGGGTTTTGTCCGCCCGGAATCCGCCGGCATACGCCGGTCCTCTTTGAAGGGCCGAAGCCAGGCGATCAAATCGGCGTCTCGGAAGCGGGCTTTGAAGCACTTTCGGAGGGTCACGGCGACGATCTCGGTCCGCGGTGTGCCGCCGGCGGCCTCGATCGCTTTCCAGATGGCGACGGCTACTTGCTGCGGGTTCACGCCTAGAACGGCATTTCGAATTCGACGGCATCCTCGCGCACGACGACCCGCCTGGTGCCGAAGGCGACCACGGCCAGGTTGGCGCCCTCGGGGTTGGGCGGAAACTCGTGGAGGAGCTCGCCGGGGGTGCCGGCGGGGATGGGGTTGCCGCGCTCGACGGCGATCTCGGAGTATGCGAAGACCTGCAAAGAGGCACCCTCCAAACGGAGATTTTGCTCGCGTCGGGAGGGTGTCTTGCAGGTCGAGAGCGCGCTTGCGCCGTTCGGGCCTGAAGCGGAGCCTTCTCGGCGCTTCATCGCGAGTCGCGACCCCCGGCCAGGGGCGCGCGCTCGCCTACAGGATACTACGGCCGCCGCCGGTCGTCTAGGTCCCCGCGGCCTCTTGGGGCTCCTTGGCCTTGTCGACCTGGTACTGGAGCCACGTCGGGAAGTCGTCGATCGGCACGGCGCCCTTCGCGTCGGCTGGAATCTCGCCGCGGTTCTTCACGTACTCCCGCAGCAAGTCGTACAACTGCCGAAGCTCGAACGTTGTGAGCTCCTTCGTCGACGCGCGGCCGAAGAAGGCTTGCGCGATCTCGTGCCGGTGCTCGTCGGGGATCTTCCGGTTCGAGGCGAACGCCGTGCACGTCTTGACGCCAGTCGCGCGCGTCTGCTCGTTGTCGACGGTTCGGTCGACCGCAGGCTTCTCGCCGTTCCCGTTCTCAGGCGGCGGCGCCGGCGGCAGCGCGGACGATCCGGCCAGAACCATATCGCCGCTCGCGTCGATCTCGACGTTGGCGCCGAGCTCCTCGGGCGTGTAGATGGGGCCGCCGAACAGGTCGGCGCAGTGCGCGCGCGCGGCCTCGGTGATCGTCCGAGCGAAGAGCATCGCGCGCTTGTAGCTCTTCCAGTTCGTCTTGCCGGCCAGCCCGGCGTCGCGCGCGTCCTCCATGTTGAAACGCACCGGCTCCTGGTCGACCCATTTGCGCCCGTCCTTGATTCGGATGACGACGACGCAGCCGTGCAGGTCCGCGTTCTTGCCGGCGATCGGGTCCCATTTCTCGCCCTTGTCGTCGATGAACCAGTGGCGGTAATCGTGCGTCTTACTGCGCTTGATACGCGCGCTGATCTCTCCGGCCGTCTCGACTGGCTTGCCTTCGATGACGTGAAAGGCGCGCATGCTTTGATACGGGCCGTAGCCCTGCTCGCCGCCGGCGAGCACCTTGACCATCGCCTGCTGCATGCTCTTGACATCGCGGAACATGCCCGACGAGTAGAAGACGTTTGCGATCTCGCGTAGCTCGGGGAGCGAGTAGCGCAGCGGCTTGCCCTGCTTTAGCGGCGCGGGCGCGACTGGCGTCTCTTCACGGATTGCAACCGCGGTGCCGGTAACGGCCGGCGCGGCGGCGGGCTCCGCCGACGGCTCTTCCGGCGGCAGTAGCTCCTGCGTCGGGAGTAACTCTTGCTGATCCATACCTGACTATGCCTTTCCGGCGCACGCGCAGGCGTCGCCGAGCGAACAGTATGCGGGTTGCCACGCATAACGCGGCTTGGGGTCGGGGGGAAACTCGTCGGGGTCGGTCGCCGCAAGCATCTGCTGCGCGCGCGCGATCGTCTGCTGCCGTAGCGTGCCCTTCGTCGGGTCGTAGATTCCCGGCACGTCGGGCGGCGGCGCGTCGAGCTCAAGCCAGAACGGTCCCGCGACGTTCCCGCTCTCGCGGCAGACGATGAGAACGCCGACGCGCGCGGCTTCGATCGCAACGCCGTAGGTGGCGGCCTGCTCGATATAGTGCGCGCCCTTGACGGTGCCGTCTTTGTTGTACCAGGGCAGCGACGCCGGCATGCGGCCGTACAGCGACGTGCTCTTGATTTCGAAGAGCCATTCGCCGCCATTCTCTGGCATCCGCAACGTAACGTCGAGGTGCCCGATGATTTCGCCCTGTGCCGGCCTACAGTAAGGGCAACCTGGGCAGCGCGTTTCGTATAACGATGGGCCTCCAACCTGCGTTTCGGGGACGCTCCGCACGATTAAATGCCCTGCGGTGAAGAGCCCGCGCCGCACCTGCCCCGTCGTCGGGTTCCAGGCGATCCGCTCGCCGCGCTCGGAACAGGCGCCGCGAGCGTCTGCGAAGCGGCCGAGACCGTCGGCAACGTACTCCTCGATGACCGTCCCCAACCGCATCTTCAGCGCGCCCTGCGCGTCGCGGTTCTGCACCGGCTTTGCGTCGGCGCCGCGGCGAGCGTGCGCGCTGTAGTCGCAGCCGTACACGTCCGAGACGTGCGCCTCGCGCCAGTCCCCGCGCTCCTCGATGAGCGCCTTGAACGCCGTGCCGATCGTCTCCACGATCTCGACGTCGGCGTCGATAGTGGTACTCATAGTGATCCTTTCATCGCACCTTCAGGCTGGCGTCGCCGCAGCGCGCGCACTTGAGGTATTCGTATATCGGGCCGCGCTTGACGAAGACGTACTCGTGCCCGAGGAGCCAGCAAATAAAGCGCTTCATATCGCAGGCTTCTCCTCGTCGACCCACTGCACGACCTCGCGCTTGCCGGTGCCGGCGCAGTAGGCGCAAACGGTCGGCTGCGGATACCATTCGCCTGCTATGTTTGCGAAGGTGTTGCCAGGGTAGTACCAGCCGGCGCCGCGGCAGGCGTTACACTCGACCATCTTGCCGGTTCCTTTGGCGACGTTCACGGCAGCGCTCCCTTGCCGCGCGCGACGTAGGCCAGGACGCCCTCACTCATCGCACCCCCACGGCGCTCAAGAGCCACGAGAGGGCGAACGGCAGCAGCGCGAGCGCGACGATCGCGACGGCGGTTACGAGCGGCTTGTCGGAGCTCTTCACGCGCGTTCATTTCGCACGGCGCGCGAGCACGCGATCGGCGGCGC
>Ga0265338_10000982_pt1 | contig 48068 bp, 39 predicted proteins | sample 42126metaG_FD_193579 | JGI IMG/M metagenome (GOLD analysis project Ga0265338, IMG submission 193579) | Rhizosphere microbial communities from Carex aquatilis grown in University of Washington, Seatle, WA, United States - 4-21-26 metaG | ecosystem: Host-associated > Plants > Roots > Rhizosphere...
AAGCAGACCAAGCCGAACACGTGGAAGGATTTCATCGCCTGCGCCCAATATCTGATTGAGAACGAATACACGTCACCGTCCAGGCTGGCCGGCACCGGGGGCAGCGCCGGCGGCATATTGATTGGCCGGGCCATCACCGAACGCCCCGATCTTTTTGGAGCAGCCATCATTCAAGTGGGTTGCCTGGACATGTTGCGAATCGAGACGACGCCGAACGGCGTGCCGAACATTCCGGAATTCGGAAGCGTCAAGACGGAGGACGGTTTTAAGGAATTATATGAAATGAGTTCATACGCTCACGTCAGTGAGGGAACGAAATATCCCGCCGTGATGCTGACGACCGGCATCAATGACCCGCGGGTGGAACCCTGGCAATCGGCGAAAATGACGGCGCGATTGCAGGCGGCCACCACCAGTGGCAAACCCGTTCTGTTGCGCGTGGACTACGAAGCGGGACATGGCATCGGGACAACGAAAAGGCAAAATGAGGAGCAGCGGGCTGATACGACATCATTTCTTCTATGGCAATTTGGATTGCCGGGATTTCAGCCGCCGGCTTCGAATTAGAATTTGGCTGGACAAGCCGGTTAAAACGAATTAGTTACGTTTTCATAACCGGTGATATACAACAGTTTTGTTGCATACTTGACAGTCGGCGACTAACCACACGCCTATGAACGCATCAGCATCACCTCAAGAACCCCAAACAGTCATAGTAACCACAAAGAACACAGCGTCGCTGACGCTTGGCATCATCGCAATCGTGATTGGAGTATTGTCGTTGCTGGTGGGGTGGATTCCGTTTCTTGGGCTGCTTGTGATCCCCGCAGCCATCATCGGTCTGCTCCTCGCTGGCATCGGTTTTGTGATTGCGCTCTTCAAAGGTTGTAAAGGCATTGGGATGCCTTTGCTTGGTGTAGGCATTTGCATCGCGGCTTTCATCCTTCCGATTCTGTCCACGGGCGGCACCTCGGCAGCGATTACGAAGGCGGTGGATAAGACCTCGAAGCAGGTCGCAGCCCAACAGGGGAGCCAAGGCGATGGAGAGGCCAAAGCAAAGGCAGCATATATTCAGGAGCATCTTGTTCTTTACGACGTGCAGGCTCGGTATATGGATTCGGCTCTTGACGGCAAAGTTCCAGGCGTGTTCTTCAAGTTACGCAACACAGGAGACCGAGGTTTGGATATGGTGAAGGTCACGGTTCTTTTCAAGGATGCGAGCGGAGCAGTGATTCACGACGAGGACTATCATCCGGTTCTCGTGTCTGATTTCTCACTCGGCGACAACAAGCCGCTCAAAGCGGGATATGTGTGGCAGATGGAAAACGGAAAGTTCTATGAGGCGAAGTCAGTTCCCAGTGAGTGGAAGGAAGGTTCAGTAGAAGCGAAGATTACAGATATTCAGTTCTCCAAAAATTGAGTCATTTAACACCGCGCTGGGGCCAGTGCCGGCTGTATCTTCAGTTCCGCCTTCGCGGGAAAATAAATTAGCTTGCCGGGTCGAAGCGCAGTGCTGATTTGTTTGATTCGCACCGGCGACACGACGCCGTACGCAAACTTGGTTTTGATTTCAGGCTGAAGCGCTCTTTACCCTGCCACAATTCAGCCAATTTGGTGAGATCAGTTTTCACTGTCTTTGGTTTCCAACTTTTGCCATAGCGTGCCGTAAACGGTGATGACCGCGAAGCACACCAGCGGAATAACAAAACCGATTCGCATCCCGCCCTTGTCTGCGACGAACCCCATTAATGGCGTCATGATAGCCCCGCCCACGATGGACATGACCAACACCGATGAACCCAGTTTGGTATGGTCGCCAAGTCCGCGAATGCTCAATGCGAAAATGGTCGGGAACATGATGGACATGAAAAAGAAGCTGGCCATGACCGCCACGACACCCGCCCAGCCACCGCCGGCCATGGCCAGCACCATCAGAATGGTGTTGATGATGGCATAGATGGCGAGGGCCTTGTGCGGTTTGGTAAAGCCCACCACGGCACTGCCCACCAGCCGTCCGCTGGCAAACAAGGCAAAAGCCAGCGTCTGCAAATTACCGGCAGCCTGGTCGCTCAGGTTGTTGATATTCACGACAGCGTAATTAATGAAGAAGCTGAAAATGCCCGTTTGCGCGGCCACATAAAGAAATTGAGAAACAACCCCCATGGTGAAGTGCGACCGCTTGAAAATGGATTTGGTGGTTTTCCCCTCTGCTTCCGCCTTGAACTCCTCGGTGGCGCGCAAATCCGGGATTTTTGCAAAAATAAAAACGACGAGCAGAATGGCCACGGCGATGCCGATGCCGAGGTAAGGAATGTAAAGTTTCTCATTGCTGGTATTGACCTCTTTGGTGGCGGACAGAATGATGTGAGTGCCGATAAACATTCCTGAAATCCAGCCCAGCCCATTGCAGGTTTGCGCCACGTTGATGCGGGTGGCGCCACTTTCCGGCGGGCCAAGGACGGTGGTGTAGGGATTGGCGATGGTTTCCAAACATGCCAGCCCCGAAGCCAAAATGAACAAGCCCAGCAGGAATGCCCAGTAAGCATTGATGCTGGTCGCCGGGATAAACCAGAGGGCGCCCGTGGCCGCGAGCGTCAATCCGAGAATAATTCCACCCTTGTAACCGAACCGTCTGGCCACCATTCCCGCGGGAAAAGCCATCAGAAAATAACCCATGTAAAAGGCGTTTTGGACAAAGCCCGACTGGAACTTTGAAAGTTGCAGCGAGTTTTGGAAATGCTTGTTAAGATTATCCAACAGACCGCTGCAAAATCCCCAAAGCAGGAACAACGAGGAAACGAGCAGGAAGATTAAAAAGTAATTTTTTCCATCCGCAGTGCGAAACAAGCTGGCCGGCCGGGCGGTGGTTTTAATTTCGTTGGTTGGTGTCATCATAGATTTAACCCGGGCACGTTTTGGAAATGTTTAAGACAAGAGCAGGATCGTTAATTTCTTTGGTCCGTGCGCACCCAGCACCAGGATACGCTCGATGTCGCCGGTGCGGCTGGGGCCGCTGATGAAGGAGAAGAAACTGGGAAATTTGCCTTTGAACTTCTCTTGCACGCGCTGCAAGGCGGCGCTCAGATCCGGCACCATTTGATTTCGGCGCGCCAGCACCACGTGATGCGGCGGCAATACCGACAAGGCACGACCACCCGCGCTGGGTGCCGACACCAGTACGCTGCCGGTTTGCGCCACCAGGACTTCGCATTCCGTCAATGCTGCGTCGCAACTTTCCAGGTCGTCCACGGCATAGCCGCTCTCGGTTCTGACTTCGGCCAACCCAAGTTCTTGCGCGACAGCATCCGTCAATGCACCGGAATGCCGGCCGATTTTTTTCCAACCGCCGTCCGCCGCCAGTTTTTTCACATGCTGAATTGCCTCGTTCATGCTTGTGCACTCGTGAAATTCCGCCTTCAAGTCCTCCGCATTTCGGCGGAACAATTCGATTTGTTCCTCCAGCGTCTCGCCGACCGGCGGCAGCCATTTTTGTGGAGAAGCGGGCAGGGAAGATGGCCCCGCCCCGCCATCGTGAAAAAACGGCGGTGGCGCGGCGGTTTTTAGCGCCTCGCGAACCCGGCCCAAAATGATTTCTCGATTGGTCACGGTGTTTTTCTTTCCCGCCACAATTCGCGAAAACTCTTTTTAGCCAATGGCGGAAACGAGCGGGTTCTCGTCCACGCCCGCAGCGGGTCAAAAATGGTTCCCCGAATTAAACGTTGCAGGGGTTGTGCGATGCGGCCCACCCGCGCGGCAAACTGATATAATTTCGGGCGGCACATCATGAACGCAAAACCCGTCTGAATCAGTTTTTCCAGTCGGGCCGGACGCGCGCGCATCGCATTGCGCCGGTTGTGCAACAGATGATGGTGCAGGTTGATTTTGACCGGGCAGGTTTCGGTGCAGGCGCCGCAAAGAGACGAAGCTTGGGAAAGGTGTTTCCAATCCTGAAGCCCGCGCAGGTGGGGAGTGATGACCGAGCCAATCGGGCCTTGATACGTGGTGCCGTAGCTGTGCCCGCCGACATTTTTGAAGATCGGGCACACGTTCAAACAAGCGCCGCAGCGGATACAGTGGAGCGCGTCACGCTGCTCGGCATCCGCCAGGAGTTCCGTGCGACGGTTGTCCAGCAGCACGACGTGAAATTCTTCCGGGCCGTCGGGTTCACCCGGCTGGCGCGGTCCGCCGTAAAGCGTGTTGTAGCAGGTGAGGGACTGGCCCGCGCCCGCCGTCGCCAGCATCGGCAGGAACAGCGCGAGGTCGGAAAGTTTGGGCAATACCTTTTCGATGCCCACCAACGCCACATGGATTTTGGGCAGAGACGTTGTCAGGCGGGCGTTGCCTTCATTTTCCGTGATGGAAATCATGCCGGTCTCAGCGATGGCGAAGTTTGCGCCGCTGATGCCCATGTCCGCCTCGCAGTATTTTCGCCGCAGGATGCGCCGGGCGATCATCGTTAAATCCTCCGGATTATTGGTTGGCTCGGAACCCAGCTGGTCGTGAAACAGACTGCTGATTTGCTGTCGCGTCAGGTGCATGGCCGGAAAGACAAGGTGATACGGCGGTTCCCGACGAAGCTGCACGATATATTCGCCCAAATCGGATTCAATGACCTCAAATCCTTCCTTTTCCAGCGCATCATTCAAATGAATTTCCTCCGCCGTCATGCTCTTGGATTTGATGATGGAACGGACCTTGTGCTGCCGCGCAATGCCGGCGATGTAATCCCGCGCCGCCTGAGCGTCTGGCGCCCAAAAGACCCTGGTGCCGCGCGCTTCGAGTTTGGAGGCAAATTCGTCAAGGTAACGGTCAAGATGGTTGATGGCTTCCCATTTGATTTCAGCGGCCAGGTCGCGCGCTCCCGACCAGCTTTGAAAGCGATTCTGGTATTCGTCGCGTTTGGTGCAGTAACCGGCGAGCGCCTTCTGAATCAAATCGCGATGGCGCAAGTCCACCGTGTAGCGGCGCGCTGATTCGTTGAATTCTTTGGCGTAAACGTTCATGTCTGCGCGAGGACTTCCGCGAGATGCAACGTTTTGATGGGTTTGCCCTGCCGGTCCAGCACACCGCGAATTTGCATCAGGCAACTGGAATCGTTGGAAATGACATAGTCCGCCCCGGTGTTCGCGATGGAGGCGCATTTGACCTCGCCCATCGCGGTGGAAATCATCGGAAACTTGACCGCAAACGCGCCGCCAAAACCGCAGCAGGTTTCCGCTTCCTTCATTTCCACCAGTTCCAGCCCCTGAACGTGCTGGAGCAACTGGCGCGGCGGCTTTTTCAAGCCCAACTCGCGCAGGCCATGGCAGCCGTCGTGAAACGTCGCGCGGCCCGGAAACCGCGCGCCCACGTTGAGCACGCCCAGCCGGTTGACGAGGAAGTCCGAGAACTCAAAGGTTTTTGTGGCCAGGGCTTTGGCCTCCGCTGCGCGCGGATGATGATCAAACAATTCAGGATAAAAGACCTTGACCATCGCGCCGCAGGAGCCGGACGCGATCACCACCGTTTCGGCGTCCCGGAAAATGGTCATTTGCCGTTCGGCCACCGCGCGCGCCTCGTCCCAATAACCGGAATTGAACGGCGGCTGGCCGCAGCAGGTCTGCGTTTCGGGATAAGCCACCGTGTGGCCAAGCCGTTCCAGGACCTGCACGATGCTCATCCCGACCTGCGGATAAAACTGATCCACGAAACACGGGATGAACAACGATATTTTCACGCGGGCAAATCCGGCCTGGATTTTTATTTGTAAAGCGGACCGAAATTGGCGCACGCGCGAAAGTCTGCGCCTTCGCGGTCGGCGGTGCCAAAAGCGTTCCACGCGTTGGGACGAAAGACGTTTTCTCCGGAGACATTGTGCATGTAAACCGGAATGCGCAACAGGGACGCCAGGCTGATGAGTTCAGCGCCAATGTGTCCATAGCTCATCGCACAATGGTTCGCGCCCCAATGGTTCATCACGGTGTACACGTTCCGGAACGCGCCGTTTCCGGAAGTGCGCGGCACGAACCACGTGGTCGGCCAGGTCGGGTTGGTGCGCTCATCCAGAATGGAGTGGACCTTTTCCGGTAATTCGATGGTTTCGCCTTCGGCAATTTGCAGGGCCGGGCCAAGTCCCTTGACCAGATTGAGCCGGCAGATCGTGACCGGCATTCCGCCGCGCGTGCGATAACGGGTGGACCAGCCCCCGCCGGGAAAATACTCCGTGATGGACGGATGCCAGGTCGTGGCGGTGAGGCATTTTTTCACTTCGGCCGCCGTGATTTCCCAAAACGGTTTCATCGCCGGTTTTCCGTCGCGGGATTGTTCACCGGTTCCATCCAGTGCCGCCGGGCCGGAGTTGATCAAGTGAAGAAATCCACCCGCCGCTGCGCCGGCCAATTTGTGGCTGGTGACCCGTTTGACGGCCGCGGGACTCCAGTAGGTTCGCACGTCGGCAAACACCTGCGCCGTGTTGGTGAGCAGATAACCGAACAACATGCCTGCGCCGTTGAGCGAATCGTTTTCCGTGGCGACGATGTAAGGCGTGCGCATGCCATTCCAATCGAAGGACGTGTTGAGTATCGCCTCCATGAAATCGCCGTTGGGCAGGAGGTCCGTCCATTGGCGCTGCCCTTGAAAGCCGGCGGCAATGGCGTGGTGGCCATGCGCTTCCTCGCCAAAACCCTTTTTTGCCAGCCGGGGATTTCCGAGCATCAAATCACGGGCGATCAGCGCCATCTTCACGGAAATTTCCCACTCGCGGTCCAATTGCAGGCGCGGACGGGTGGTCCTGGGTGAATTATAATCCTTGCCTTCCGGACAATGGGCTTTCACCCACGCGATGGCTTTTTCGTATTCTGCCTTGTCGAAAATACCCCGCTCGATGCGGCGGACAAATTCACTCATGTCCACCGACTCGACTCGCATGCCGAGGTAGCTTTCAAAAAAGTCCGGGCTGACGATCGAACCGGCAATGCCCATCGAGGTCCCGCCCATCGCCAGATACGATTTGCCGCGCATGATGGCGACCGCCAGTCCGGCGCGACCGAAGCGGAGGATTTTTTCCTGCACATCTTCCGGAATGGTTTTGTCCCCGGCGTCCTGCACGTCGCGTCCGTAAATGCCAAAGGCCGGCAATCCCTTTTGCGTATGGCTTGCCAGCACGGCGGCAAGATAAACCGCGCCGGGCCGTTCGGTGCCGTTGTAACCCCACACGGCCTTTGGGATGACCGGGTCCATGTCCATCGTCTCGCTGCCGTAACACCAACACGGCGTTACGGTCAGCGATAAACCGACGCCTTCGCGTGCGAATTTTTCCGCGCACGCGGCGGCCTCGGCGACTCCGCCGATGCAGGTGTCCGCGATGACGCAATGCACGGACTTGCCGTTCGGATAACGCAGTTTTTCGCCGATGAGTCTGGCCACGGACCTGGCGAGATTCATGGTTTGTAATTCCAGCGATTCGCGCACGCCGCCCAGTCGTCCGTCAATGGCGGGACGGATTCCAATTTTGGGAAGTTTCTTGAACAGGGGATGGTCCATATTTTCTTTCGTTGTGTCGGGTGACATTTATCGCAACTTGCCGATGACGCGACGACGATAATGTTCGTCCGGGCGGCTTTCAATCCGGTCCGATTTTTTTTCAGCCAGAAATTGCGGTTTATCCACAGCGTAATTGCCGAGCAGAATCGAAGCCCATTTGTCGAGCATGAGCATGATGTTCAACACATCGCGTTCGGTCTGGCCCAAAACCACCGGACCGTGATTGACCATCAAAATGACTTTGGGTGCGGCACCATGCCGGCTCAGAAAGCGGCGGAGCGATTTGCGCAACGCCACCGCCAGCCGGATTCCCGGATCAACGTAGGGCACCACCGCAAGATGGCGGCCACAAACCACGATTTCATCGGGAAAAAGATGGCGGCGAAACGGTTCGGCTCCCAGTTTGCTGCAAAGAATTTTCAGCACGGAAACCGGATGCGTGTGCCCGACCCATTTGGCGTTGCCTTCCTTTAAACAGATGGCGTGCAGGAACGTCTCCACCGAGGGCAGTCTGGCTTTTTGATCCACGCGGCAGGTTTCAAGCACTTTGCGGACTTCGTCGTCGGTTTTATCAGGATGGTCCAACGCTTTAAGAATCGGCGACAGGTTCACGCGCGTGAATCTGCCGGTGTCAATCGTGGCCAGCTGACCGCCCGACGCCTTGACGTAAAACGTGCCGTCAGCCAGATCGGCGCTGACATTTCCTTCACCGAGGATGGCGAGATGCCGGTCCGCGCGTCCCAACTCGCGCGACAGTTGAACCAGTCGTTTTAAAATGTCCGCGGATTTCATAAGTTGTCAGGGCGAAAGGATTTTTTGGAAACGCCCATAGGCGTCGTCCCAGGCGCCGGTATTTTTTGGGTTGAAGGTTTTGGTTTCAAATGAACGTCGCACCAGTGCGCGGCCTTCGGCCAGTGACCGGATTTCACCGAGGGCATACAATTGCATGATGAGGTTTCCAATCGAAGCGGCTTCCACCGGCCCGGCCACGACCGTGCAATTCAAAGCGTCGGCGGTGAATTGGTCCAGCAAATGATTCTGACTGCCGCCGCCCACGATGTAAATCCGGTCAATGGGCTGGCGCGTGACTTGCGCCAGTGATTCTTTCACGAAACGGTATTTGAGCGCCAGGCTTTCCAGAATCATGCGCGTGCAGGCGCCCGGGTCCGTGGGCACCGTGTGTCCGTGGCGGCGGCAAAACGCGGCCAGGGTGTCAACCATGTTTGCCGGGGCCTGAAAATCGGGGGCGTCCGGATTAATGAAAGCGGTGAACGGCGGCGACTTTTCGGCCTGGGCAATGAGTTCGGCGTAACTGGCGGATTTCCCGGCGGCATCCCAGATCCGCTTGCTTTCCTGCCACAGCCACATGCCGGCGATGTTTTTCAAAAAACGGGTTGTGCCAAAAACACCGCCTTCGTTCGAAAAGGCCGCCTGAAAACTTTCTTCGGAAATCACCGGACGGTTCAACTCGCGTCCCAGGCACGACCACGTTCCCGAACTCAAAAACACCGGCTCGGATTCTTCCGCGGGCACACCCACGACCGCCGAGGCGGTGTCGTGTCCCGCCGGCGCGATGACTTGCAGTTTTTTTGCGCCGGTTTCCGCCGCCACGCCTGATTGCAATTCACCCAGCAAGGTTCCGGCCTCAACCAATTTGCCGAAAATTTTCTCCGGGAACCCCATGGTTTTGATGACGTCCTGTTCCCATTCCTGGGTGTGGGGGTTGAGCAACTGGCTGGTGCTGGCGATGGATTTTTCACTCACGCAGCTGCCGGTCAAACAATAATGGATCAAGTCCGGCATGAACAGCAGCTGTTCCGCCTTTTCCAGCCGCGCCGGTGAGTGCGTCTCGGCCAGCAGTTGAAAAAGAGTGTTGAAAAACAGGAATTGAATGCCCGTCCGCTGATAAATTTCTTTTCCCGGCATCCGGCGGAACGCTTCCTCCTGTATTCCCTGCGTGCGGCAGTCGCGGTATTGGAACGGCGCACACAACAATTTCCCATCAGCGTCCAGCAGTCCATAGTCCACACCCCACGTGTCTACGCCAACCGACACGACGGCATCACCATGCTGTTTCACGGCGAGCGCGATTCCTTGCTTGATGTGGGCAAAAAGACGTTCGAAGTTCCAGTGCCAGCCGTCGGTTTCCTTGACCGGGTCGTTGGAAAACCGGCTTAACTCGTTTAATTCCAAACGAGCGCCGTCGTAAGTCCCGGCGACTACGCGACCGCCGCTCGCCCCGAGATCCACCGCCAGACAGACACGTTTACTGCTCATTCCTAATTGATTGTCGTCGCATCAGTCTGTAAATAACCCAGACGAAATCAAAGATGAATTATCAACACGTCAATAACTTCTGGGACGACGCCATCGCGGCGAAGCTTTCCGGCGTGGACCGGCTCGTTTACCGCTCGAACAAACTCGGCGGCGACCAGCGCATCACCAACACCGGCGGCGGCAACACCTCGTCCAAAATCACTGAAAAAGACCCGCTGACGGGTGAAACCGTCGAAGTGCTCTGGGTCAAGGGGTCGGGCGGCGATTTGCGGACCAGCACGCGCGAAAATTTTTCATCGCTCTACCAGTCCAAATTGCTCGGTCTGCAGAAGACGTACGCGGCGCGCGCCGACAAAGGCCTCAAGTCGCAGGCCGAGGACGACATGGTCGCGGCCTACAACCATTGCACGTTCAATTTGAATCCGCGGGCGAGTTCCATTGACACGCCGCTGCACAGTTTCATTCCGGCCAGGTTCGTGGACCACATGCACCCCAACGCCCTCATCGCCATTGCGGCGTCGGCGAATTGCGAGAAATTGACAAAGGAAATTTTCGACGGCGAAGTGGCCTGCGTCCCCTGGATGCGCCCCGGCTTTGAACTGGGCCTGGCGATGCAGGAAATCTGCAAAAAAAATCCAAACGCGAAGGCGATCATGATGGGACAGCACGGTTTCATTTCGTGGGCGGACGACGACAAGGAATGCTATTTGCGCACGCTGGATTTCATCGAGCGCGCGTCAGGGTTCATTGAAAAAAAATACGCGGAGAAGGGTGGCGATGCGAAGGCGTTTGGCGGCGCGAAATATCAGACGCTCGCATTGGAGAAGCGCCATGAAGTTTTTGCGGCGATTATGCCGTGGTTCCGCGGCCAGGTTTCGCAGCGGAAACGGTTTGTCGCCACAATTCAGGATGACGGGAAAATTTTACGTTTCGTGAATTCCCGGGACGCGCCGCGCCTGGCGGAACTGGGCACGAGCTGTCCCGACCATTTTTTGCGAACCAAAATCAAACCGCTGTACGTGGATTGGGATCCACAAACCGCAGACACCGCGGGACTGAAGGGAAAAATAGCCGACGGTCTCGCACGGTATCGCAAGGATTACGCCGCGTATTATGCAAAGTGCAAGCACGTGAATTCACCGGCCATGCGCGACCCGAACCCCACTGTGATTTTGATTCCCGGGCTGGGCCTGATTGCCTGGGGCCGGGACAAGAGCGAATCGCGTGTCACGGCGGAATTTTACAACTGTGCCGTCGAGGTCATGCGCGGCGCGGAGGCGATTGACCAATACGTTTCGCTGCCGCAGCCGGAAGCCTTCGATATTGAATACTGGCTGCTCGAAGAGGCCAAACTCCGGCGGATGCCCCCCGAAAAGGAACTCGCCGGACAGATTGTCGTCGTGATTGGCGCCGGCTCCGGCATCGGCAAAGAAACCGCGCATCGGCTTGTCCATGAGGGCGCGCAGATTGTCTGCGTGGATTTAAACGAAGCTACGGCGCAGGCGACGGCGAAGGAAATCACGGACCAATGCGGCCCCGGCATCGGCGTGGCGGGAACGGGAATTTCCAATTGCGGTCCGGCGATTGGCCTGGCGTGCGATATCACGAATCGCGCGGATATTCGCCGAATGCTCAGCCAGGTCATACTCGCCTACGGCGGCTTCGATTCAATTTGCGTCACCGCCGGAATTTTTGTGCCGAGCGATACCACCGGCCATATTCCCGACGACCAATGGGACACAACGTTCAAGATCAACGTCACCGGCAGTTACCTTGTGGCCGACGAAGCGGCGAGAATTTGGAAGGAACAGGGTTTGCGCGGCAATCTGGTGCTGACGACGAGCGCGAACGCCGTGGTCGCCAAAAAAGGCTCCCTCGCTTACGACGCGAGCAAGGCGGCGGCAAACCATCTCGTTCGCGAACTCGCCATCGAACTCGCGCCGCTCGTACGCGTCAACGGCGTCGCGCCCGCGACCGTCGTGCAGGGCAGCGCGATGTTTCCGCGGGACCGCGTCATCGGCTCCCTGGCGAAATACCATATCCTTTACCAGGACAACGAGCCGACGGAAACGCTTGTGAAAAAACTCACGCAATTTTATGCCGATCGCACGTTGACCAAATCACCCATCACACCGGCCGACCAGGCCGAAGCGTATTTTATTTTGGTCTCACGGCGCTTGAGCAAAATGACCGGCCAGATCATCACCGTTGACGGTGGACTGCCAGAAGCCTTTCTGCGCTAAAACATAGGGGAAATCTTGTATGAAGACGCTGGGCATTGGCATGGTGGGCGCACGCCACGGGGCGCGGATGCATCTGGCAAATTACGCCAGAATGCCCCAGGACCTTGTAGCGATCCGGGGAATTTGCTCCCGGACCAGGGAGAGCGGCGGTGCGTTGGCGCGGGAAGCCCGGATTGCGTTCGTCACCGATGACTACAATTCGTTGCTGATCAGGGATGACATCGATGTGGTTGACATCTGCGTGCCGCCGGCGTTGCACCATGAATTTGCAATTCGCGCGGCCGACGCGGGGAAGCATATCATCATGGAGAAACCGCTCACCGGGTATTTCGGAACGGCCGGTGACCCCGAACCGATCGGATCCTGCGTAGCGCGGGCCCGCATGCGGGAGGGCGCGCGCCACAATGCCGAGGCGGTGCGTGAAGCCGTGCGCCGGAATCGCGTGCGGTTTTGCTACGCGGAAAACTGGATTTACGCGCCGCCGATCGAAAAAATGCGGCGATTGATCGCGGCTTCGAAGGGTTCGATCCTCGAACTTCGCGCCGAGGAAAATCATTCAGGCTCGAACTCGGTGTTTTCACGCGATTGGAAGTCCACCGGCGGAGGTGCGTTGTTGCGCATGGGCGTGCATTCGGTCGGGGCTTGCCTGCACCTGAAGCAATGGGAAGGGCAGTTGCGGCTAGGCAAAGGCATTCGGCCCGTGTCTGTGCTCGCGGACGCGGCCGACCTGATTCACAGCCCCGCGTCCGAGCGGGCCAGGAAGGCGGGGGCGAACCGCTGGATCAGTGCCGACCCGGTGGACGTGGAAAATTGGGCCAACGTGGTGATCTCCTTCGAGGATGGTTCGCGCGGCTCCATAGTCGTGAGCGACGTCGGGTTGGGCGGGTTGAACACGCGCGTGACGGCCTTCCTGACCGACGGCGTGATCAAGGCGAACATGACAGCCAACGACGCGATCGAAACTTACGCGCCCGATGGGGCAACTTTTTCCGGCGAATATTTCACGGAAAAGCTCGAGACCAAAGCCGGCTGGAATCGGCCGAGTTGTGACGAAGACTGGTTTCGTGGCTTTGCTCAGGAGCTAGAGGATTTCGTGGGTGCAATCCATGAAGGCCGGGAGCCGCGCTCCGGCATCGACCTTGCAGTAGAATGCGTGAATGTGATTTATGCGGCGTATCTTTCCGCGGAAACGGGCAGCCGGGTGATGGTGGACAATTACCAGGAATCACGATGAAGCGCGTTTTTAAAATTTTGATTCTGCCGATGTTGGGTTGGTGGCTCGTCGGTTGTGTGGTCGAAAAAAATGCGGGCGTGGCAATGCGGACTCACCCCGAACCTGTCTTCAACATTTCCACCTACGGTGCCGTGGATAATCCCAGAATTTCCAGTACCGACGCGTTCCGCCGGGCCATCGCGGATTGCCGGAAAGCCGGTGGCGGTATCGTCCGGGTCCCCGCCGGTCATTTCCTCACGGGACCGATTGATATGGTTGACAACCTGACCCTGCAGGTTGACCACGGCGCGGTGGTTCTTTTCGACACGGAGCGGACGAATTACCCGGACGTCGCGTCGCGTTGGGAAGGTCTGACCGAAAACGGCCCGCATCCTCTCCTCTTCGCCAACGGTCTGACGAATATCGCCATCACCGGTCCGGGCACCTTTGATGGACAGGGTGCTGCCTGGTGGGCGAACATGGATATGGCCGAGCATGGTAACGCCCGTCCCGACCGCCCCATCCGCCGGCGCCCGATGCTGGTGCAAATCAAGGACTGTAAGAACGTCCGCATCGATGGCCCGAGCTTCATCAACGCCCCTTTCTGGACGGTCCACCTGCTTTACAGCGAAAACATCGACGTGGGTAATTGCAAAATGATCAATCCACCCACGTCGCCCAACACCGATGCTTTGAACACCGATTCCTGCCGCCATGTCGTGGTGCATGATTGTTTCGCCGACGTGGGTGATGACGCCTTCGGCATCAAATCCGGCCGCGATGAAGAAGGCCGGAAAATGAATCGTCCTACCGAAGATGTCACCTACATCCGTTGTCATGTCGCCCATGGCCACAGCGTCTGCGCCATTGGCAGCGAGGAGTCCGGCGGCGTCCGCCACGTCCGCTTCCTTGACTGCGACGGCGACGGCACCGACAACGGCATCCGGATCAAGAGCACCCGTGGCCGTGGCGGCGTTGTCGAAGACGTCGTCGCCTCCAACATCCGTCTCCAGAACGTCCGCACCGCCATTGTGCTCTCACTACGCTACACTAAAACGCTGGTCGAGCCTTTGTCCGAGCGCACCCCCCGGTTTCGCGACATTCACATCGATCACGTCACCGCCGTGAACTCCGGGAAGTGTTGCGTGATCGAAGGTCTTGAAGAATGCCCCATCGAGAATGTCACCCTCAGCGATCTCGATCTCTCCGGCACTAACGGCGTCACCTGTTCCTATGCCAGGGATATCACCTTCCAGCATGTCCTTATCGCCATTGAAAAGAATTCCTTTACAGAAGATCATTCGGAAAATATCCGGAGGTCGCACTGGAAAGAAATCGCCCTCGTCCCCGCTGCCCGATAGGCAATCGCCGGGTACAACCTCTATCTTCCAGCCGCCAAAAGCCGATCCATGATACCCGCATTGCGCAAGGTTTCGTCCAAGCCGAGATGCGGGGTTCGTTTGCACAGGATCGCGTCGGCAAAATCTTCCACTTCGAGACGATAACGGTCGCTCTGCTCAACCGCGATCTCGCGCCGCTCCTCGCCGACGGTCAGTGTCAGTGTGCCGGCATTGTCGAAAAAAGTGTCGGGGATCTCCAGCATACCCTTAGTTCCGACAATTTCCGAAAATACCCGCCGGTGGGTATTAAATCCGCAGTTCAATGAAGCCACCAAGCCCGACGGGTATTTCAAAAGCGCCGAAAAAATCGTATCAATACCATTCGCGCGCACGCATTCGGTTGAAACGGATTCCGGGAGTGTGCCAGGGCTGCTGGTGTTGCCGGATTGGCGGCGGGCAATTTCATCAGCCACCATACCCACAAAATTGACCGGGTAACAACCCACGTCGTAGAGCGCGCCGCCACCCAGCTCGGGTTTGAGCTTGATGGAAGCTGGATTGGCCAGCAGGAAACGAAAGGTCGAACTGACAAATTTAATTTCGCCGAGCACGCCGCTTTGCAGGACACCGAGCACTTTGCGGGTGCGGTCGGTGTAGCGATACATAAACGCTTCCATGAGCATGACCTTGTTGGCGGCACAAACGGCGATCATCCGGCGGCATTCCGCTGCGTTGAGGGCGATGGGTTTCTCGCAAAGAATGTGTTTGCCACGTTCGGCAGCCTTGATAGTCCACTCGCAGTGCAATGCGTTCGGAAGCGGAATGTAGACTGCGTCCACCTCGGGATTGCGCAGGAGTTCGTCGTAGCCTTGATAGGTTTCGGACACATTAAACCGCGCCCGACATTCGGCCAATTTGGCCTCCTCGCGCGAGGCGATGGCATGAAACTCCGAATTGGACGATCGCTGGATGGCGGGGATCAGATTTTCGCGGGCAATGCGCGCATAGCCGAGCACGCCCCAACGAATGGTGGTAATTTGAGCCGTCATGACATCACAGTATGATTATTCCTCACGGAGACTGTCACCAACATTTCCCCATCCCGTCAAGGTTCACGGGCTGCGATGATCATCCGGGATAAATTGAAAACGAGACAAATTATCAGACAATTTACACGTTTGTGTCTTTGCTGATAGGTTGTCCCGTTTAAATGCTTCCAACTTACAAGTCTCGAAATAGCATGGATAACGAATAGATATCCATTAATGCGCCTCCAGGGTTTCGACCTCACGAGTTGGGCGCTCGTTATGATGTTGAAAGCTTGTCCGAAGATGTTGGAGACGACCGCGCAGGGCGAACGTCAGCGCCTTGACGGTAATCTCCGATGTGAGGAACGGCTTCCCCATCAGATCGTCGCCGCCGTTGCGACCCATTTTTGCGCGCGCGTCGAAATCGCTCTGGCCGGTCACAAACACCACGGGCGTGGTGCGATTGGGAACAGTCTCGCGAATTTTTTTGCAAAGCTCAAAGCCGTCGATGCCCGGCATTACCACGTCCAGAAAAATCACGTCAAAAGGTTTTTCCAGCGCCAGGGCGAGCGCCGCTTCTCCATTCTCCGCGCTTTCCGGCTTTTCAAAAGCCGTTTGCAGGGCGCCGACAAGACTCCGGCGCGCCACGAGATCATCGTCCACCACCAACATGTGAATCGGCGGATTGGTGGCCAGGTCCGCTTTCAGTCCCGGCACACACAAGTCGGTAAGCAAAACCACCGCAGAGGCCATGGTATCCAGCGCGGATGGCGTGGCATGCTTGGAATTTTGGAGCATTTTTCGGAGCAGTCCTTCCAGCGTGGCGCTCAGTTGAAAAGCCGGATGCGCCACCTCGGGACCGGGCTTGGGAATCAATGAATTAATGCGAAGGAAACCATCCACCAGCAGGGTCTGCCGCGTGTCCTGGTCCGGGATTTGAAGCATCGTCTGACAAAGTTCCCACAATGGGCCAAGTTGTTTTGACGCGCGGATCAAAAAGGCATTGGTGATCTCGTCCGTCTCCGTCGGCAGCGGCAGCGTTGAAAGCGGCGGTCGCACGGCGAAGATGAAGCTGGGGACGGGACGCGGACGATCCGTGGCCGTCACCGACGAATCCGCCATGTCCTGGACCTGGTCGCGGTTCACGAGCGGTTTCCGGGCGCGCCCCCGGAGACGACCGTGCAACGCAAGCGTGAGTGCCTTGACGGTGACTTCAAAAGTGAGAAACGGTTTTCCCATGAGATCGCTGCCGCCGCTGAGCGTCGACTTGCAGCGGGCGTCGAAGTCGCACTGACGGGTGACAAAGACCACCGGAGTGGTGCGGTTGGGACCGGTGTTGCGAATTTTTGTGCAAAGCTCAAAGCCGTCCATGCCCGGCATTTGCACGTCGAGGAAAATCACGTCGTACGCCTGCTGGGTGGCCTGGGCCAAAGCCGTTTCGCCATCCACTGCGAGGTCCGGCTGGCTGAATGCTTTTTCCAGCGAGTGCGCCAGAGCCTGGCGGCTTATCATATCGTCGTCCACGACCAAAAACCTGAGGGGACGATCCTTCAGGAGATCCGGTGGCAGTCCCGGCACGCACAAGTCGTCCAGCAAATCCAGACCACCCGCGACGGTTCGCAGCGTGGAAGGCGTCACGTTTCTGATTTTTTCGGTGAACTGTTTGAGCAGCCCCTCCAAAGCGGAAGCCGCCTGCCACACCGGAAGCGCCTCCGGTGCGCTCGCATCGTCTTTCAGCACTCCCATCTCGAAGTAAAGATTCGTCAGCAATTGCTGCCGTACGGGGTCGCTCGACTCCCGGCCGATGCCCAGAAGAAGCTTTCTCTGCGTGACGAGGCACTCCTTGGCCCGTACGTAAAATCCGTTGAGCGGATCGGTGTTCCCAGGCAGGTCGACGCATGGTGACGCGGACGGACCGACTCGGAACGCCTTAACGAATTCGACAAAGGCTTCTTCCTCCGCGCGAACTTTTACCGAAGGATCCGTCCCGGCGACCGGGGCAAGCGCCCACGGATTATACCCCTGATTCAGGCCCGCGAGAACATGAGGGGCAAATCTGCGGAGAATCAGACCTCCGGTCAAAAGGAACACGGTGGCGTAAAGGAGCAGCTTAAGAAACATTCCGAATGAGATGGTCGGAGGTGGTGTGGGAGCCACCACGATTTTCCGATTGAAGGCCAAATAGGCACCGGCGGCGACGGGAACGTTTGTGCAAACGGCGTTGGGAACGGCCAAACGCTTCCGGTAGAGTTCCTGTCGTTCTTTGTAGAGGCGATGGTCCAGGTCCCATTGAATGGATCCCGGTTTCGGTATGGAATTCTGGAATTCGATGGCATTGGCCGGAGTGTCTCCGCGTAATGAAAAGCACCAAAGTCCCGCCGCAAGGAGAATTACCGTGGTTGTCACACACGAGGCCACTCCCGTGCCCTTTCGATACGCCACAGACTCGGCAACCAATTTAAGCCGGTTTATTAATCCGAATGTAAACATCCGGACGGCTGTTCGCGAGGACGAACCAGCCGCCAAATCATCGAATGCTGCTTTGAATTTCATGTTCTGATCAGGCATGAACTTCAACCGGATATGCGTGTTTTCATCCGGCGGCGAAATCAAGGTGCCACCGTCTGGCCTGCAGGTAACGTGGCCCACTGGCTGCGTTTCGTTACCAGAAAACTAGGAGTCAACGGCGGAAGTTTGTTCGGATCGCGAAAATTCAAGTCAAAAGCCCAGTTGCGTTTGGGCGGGGAATAAATGTTGTTGTTGTTATTCCAGGCATTGGTGGCGTAGAGACTCGGGAACATCTTGACCATCGAACCATTATAGGTGAATACATTGGCCGATCCCCAGGTTTCCAGAAAACGCGGGAAGTTTTCCATGCCGCCGCTGTAGTGTCCCGAGGTCGTCTCGACGACGCCGGTCAGAAATGCAGCGTTGACGGTGGTGGAGGATGCAACGCGCGAACCCACTGCGTTGGTGCTTTTTGCATCCGACCAACTGTCGGACAGAATTGTGATAGCGTCGCCCACCAGTGAAGCTGGCCGGGTGGTGGAGGTGTTGGCGGAGCCGAGGATCGGCGCGTTATAGTCGCCTTGAACGTACAGCGGCCGGGCCGTGGCCACGGTCAGCCCGTTGGTCGGCAATTGTAGACCGTTAGTCAGGCGAACCGCTCCCAAGGTAGTCGTGGTGCGGGTATCCAAAACATAAACAGAATTCAAAATCAAATTCGACCCACCGATAGCGTAACGCAGGCTGGTATTGGTCAGGCTCCAAGCCGCGAGGTTTCGAATGTTTAGATCAATCGGCTGGACGGTTTTGCCCTCACGCGCGTCCCAAAAACTGCCTGCAGCCGAAACAAACGTCGCCAATTCATTGGTCGGGATGGTGGAACCGGGAAGAATGTTAACCCCGCTTTTTGCGGTGACACCGCTGTCGGAAACGGTCACGATCATGTCAGACTCATTATAATATCGCAGCCGGCCAAGGGCCGAGGCGGGATCTTCAGTGCTCGGCGGCGGCTCGATAATTTCCCGGATTCCCACCGGGGTGTTGGTGGTTCCGATCGGAAGTGTCATGAACGAAACGCCAGATTGCGGTTGAGTGGATGATTCCACATAAGCCGCCGGAAGACCGCTCGGATTTCCGCGCGAATCCAGCGGATCCCGATGATTGAGGACTTCCAAATGGGCGCCGACATCGGATTCAAATGTCATGGAATTGTCCGGTTCAATATACAAATATCCATTGGCATGCACCGGCCCGGTGATGTCGAACGGCTGGCCACAGCTGATTTCCATGTTTCCCGAGGAAAACATCATATATTGAAAAACCGGGATGGTTTGCAGCTGCAATTGCTGCAGTACTCCCACGGTGAGATCTTGCGGACTGGCAGTGTCTTTGGCATCTGACACCACATTGTAAGTCGAGACATAGGCCTGCAGGTTGGAATAAGGCGGGTCGATATAGGTATAGCTGATTGAAGCCCCGCGTTGCACATAAGTCCGGCCAGGATTCCCGCTCGCGTCATTGAACTGCCATCTGCTCCAGTAGGTGGAATCCACCGACGAGGGCACCATGGTTTTGTAGTTGTTCAGGTTATTGGCGACCGCGGCTTCACCGTAATACAGGAAGTCATGCGAGATCTGGCTGACAACCTTTTCCGTGGCCGCTTCCGCCGCCGCCTCCGACCGGGTGTATTGGATGGAACGGTAGGTCAACCGGGTGCTGGTGGCCGACCAGGACATCACGCCAGCCACTATAACCAGAGCAACGCCGAGCATGACCATGGTTAGTACCAGGGCGCTGCCGGCCTGGTGCGGCTTTTGAGTGGTAAATAGGGTCTTCATACTCATGGTGGCACGACGCGCTGCTTCATGGAGGTTTCCAGTTTGTAATAATCCGCGTCCTGCTCGAAACGTGCGGGTTGATGGAATTCCAGTATCAGGTGAATCACCGAGTTGTTGTTGATGTTGGTCAGCACTTTCCCCGAAAAATCTTGTGCGGAAAAGGGCAGGGTATTGGTGACCGAATCGGCCAGCGGCACGGTGTTGCCGGACTGATCCGTTCTCTGGAAGGTCTGATCCGCCAGATTGACAAAATAAATGATGTAGTTGTTGGTGTCCGCCGTCCGATAAATGAGCAGGCTGTTGCCCTGCTGCGTTTCTCCGTCCAGCAGCCCCACGAAATTACGGTTGGTCGTGTAATTACCAACCTGCACGCTGTTACAACCGTGAATTTGGTCCGTCAAATTTTCGATTGTTTGGCGGGACCACTGGGTCACCTTGAGTTTGGTATTAGTCATCTGAAACATTCTTAAACCAAACAGATTCGCGGAAAGGATTGCACCGACCACAAATAGAAACACCGTCATCGCAATGAGGATTTCCGGCAAGGTGAAGCCTTCGTTCAGCATTTGTGAACGATGGCGACTTGAACCGGAAAATGGAATGGGAAGCTTCATTGATCAGCGGCCCGAATGGTTTCAATGGAGTTGGTGACCCACTCGGCTCCCCTGAATTGCCAGATGCAATCCACCCGGATTTTCTTGAGGGGCGGGATGAGTGAAATCGGTGAAATCGTCGTCTGAATTGTGGCCGGCGTGCCATTTGTATCTGTTCCGGGCATATTCAAGCTGACGGTCTCAGGGGGAAAATTCGTGGCGACCAACCGGTCCACTGCCGACGAACTGGATGTACTCCATTGGATGCTTCGTGCTTCCTCGATGCGTTGCATTGCCTTGGCGTTCGCCGCCTGGGCAAGTTCGGCTCTTACTGCCGACGTCGCGCAGTAGACATATCCTCTGATGATTCCAGCCACCATCAGTCCGGTGATGGCCAATGCCACAATCACCTCAACCAGCGTCATTCCTGCCCGGCCTCGCGGCGGGAATTGAACGACTTTTTGATTTGAAAACCTAATCTTCATCGAATTCTGGCCTGCCGGCCAACCGGGGTATCCGCTTTGCAACGCAAAGAATCCCCATAAATTCCAACTTTCCGTGGCAAATTCAGCATATTTCAGTCCAATTAAAACGCTAACGGGCAGCATTGCGTACATAAATATCAGCGTTGTTCGACCACCCGTCCGCACGTCATCACCGTTTGCTGAAATTCTACTACCGGGAAACGGCCTGCCTCGCTTGACCATACGGGTCCGCTGCCGTTCCCTCCGCCGACTGATTGCCTTGCGGGCCGACGGATTTTCATCCGCCGCTCCGCGCGACCCCAATTGTCCCGACGATTATGTTTATATTGAAGTGGGTCCTGATGTTTTATTGTAATTCCACCCGGAAGAAGCACTGCGGAGTGCCATTCAGGTCGTTGGTCACGGCCGTCGTGACGCCAGTTCCAACCACGGGACTGCCCAAGGGCGTTCAAGTGGGGGCAGTGAGGTTGGTGATAGACAGTTCATGCTCGCGTTGGCTCGCGCTCCAGTTAATGAATTTGAAATTTCCATCCGTCTACCAGAACAAGCTTATCTTGTTTTTAAATGATAACGTGCCGCGTTCCAATGAAAACAAACCGGATCAGCGTCCTCCCCAAAACTCGCCCGACAGAAAAGCCGCACACCGATCATAAAGATTTGGTATGGGTTCAATGCCAGGAACATAGGTGTATGGCTTATGTGGGCGCGGCGGGCAAATGGATAAATTTCTATGCCGGCAAGAAATTGAAGGACTTTGTCAACGTGATCGGATGATAAGAAGTGGGTCAATGTGCGAGGGCGTTTTTTACAAACAGCACGACAATCACTATAAGTATCCCGCCCCAGGCCCACAAAATTAACCGTTCGTATTTTCTCATTTCTATTTTCATTTCTTTTCTTTTGAATCAGCCATAATCGGTGTTCTAACAGCCATTGCTGGCAGAACGTGGCGCAATTCTGATGCCAATTAGAAGGGAGCCGACTTTGTGTCTTCGCGCATAATTTGTCCGGTTTTGACATGTCCAACTTCCAAGCGACACCCTTGCCGCTGGCATGGACAGGGCGAGTGTGTTAACGTCTCGCCGTTCCCATGAAAATCCGCGTCCAAACACTCAAAAGTAACGGCAAAACCAATGTACTCGGTTCGAATCAAAAAGTCTTAGTCTGGATTCAATGCGAAGGATATAGGTGCTTGGCTCATTTGAATGCGGCAGGCAAATGGATAAACTTTTACACCGGCAAGAAATTGAAGAACTTTGTCAACGTGATCGGATGATAGATGGTGTCACTATGACTTCGCGCATAGTTCATCCGGTTTTGAAATGTCCAATGTGCAAACTGGCTCTTGACATACAGAGTGCTAAATGGATTTTCAAATTGAGTCATCCAAATTATGCTTCCAACCACAAAAGCTCCATGAAACTCGTAATATCAACCCTCACTGCTTCTCGCATAACGTTGCGAACGCTGTTTTCCACCATCATCTCTGGCCTTCTTCTCGTTTCCGCATCCGCCCAAGAACGGGATTACAGGGAAGCCCGCGTCTATGTCACGGCGCCGCCGGTGTCCGCCCCCCCAACCGCCACAGCTTTCCCGGCCCCCATCCCCTTACCCGCGCAACTGTTAACCGACCACGGCTTCTTTGCCCTCGCACCACTCGAGGAGCCCGACGAGGATATCCCCACGATCATCATCGATGACAAAAAGACCTTCCAAACCATCCTGGGCTTTGGTGGCGCCTTTACTGATGCCGCCGCTTCCGTCTTCGCCAAGCTCTCCAAGGATGCCCAGGAGCAATTCCTCAAAGCCTGCTTCGATCCCGTTGAAGGCAACGGTTATACCCTCTGCCGCACCACGATCCACAGCTGCGACTACTCCAGCGACATGTACACCTATGATGACACGGTCGGCGACAAGGAACTCAAGAACTTCACCATCGACCACGACCGCAAGGACCGCATCCCGTTCATCAAGCGTGCTCAGGCTGCCGCCAAGGGCAACCTCCAGCTTTATGCCTCTCCTTGGAGCCCCCCCGGCTGGATGAAGACCAACGGTGAAATGTTGCACGGCGGCAAACTCAAGCCCGAATACAACCAGACCTGGGCCGACTACTACGTGAAATACATCAAGGCTTACGGCGCCGAGGGCATTCCCATATGGGGCCTGACTGTCCAAAATGAGGCTCTCGCAACCCAGACTTGGGAATCCAACATCTTCACCGCCGATGAAGAACGAGACTTCGTCAAGAATTTCCTGGGTCCCACCCTCAATAAGGCTGGCCTCTCCAACGTCAAGCTCATGATCTGGGACCACAATCGCGGCCTCATTTACGAGCGTGTCCAACCTGCGTACGACGACGGCGAAGCCTCCAAGTATATCTGGGGCGCCGCCTTCCACTGGTATACCGGCGACCACTTCGATAACGTTCGTATGGTCCACGATGCCTTCCCCGACAAACATCTCCTTTACACCGAAGGCGGTATTGGTGGCACTTGGCCCGCCGCCCTGCGCCTTTCCAAAAGCATCATCACCGACCTCAATAATTGGACCGAAGGTTGGGATGTGTGGAACCTCATCCTCGACCAAGACAACGGCCCGCGTCACGCCGGCGATGTCCCCGGCGTACACAGAAACACCATCGTCAATGCCAATACCACCACTGGCGAAATCACTTACAATCCTCCGCATTACGTTTTAGGCCAGTTTTCCCGCTTCATCCGACCCGGAGCCAAACGCATCGTCTGCACTTCCAACAGCGACGACTTCATCGCCACCGCGGCCCTCAACCCCGACGGCAAAATCGCTGTTATCGTGCTCAACCTCAAGGACCACGAAACGTTCATGCGGGTCTGGCTACGTGGTGAATTCGTCAAATACCAATGTCCCCCAAACGCGACCATTACCTTTATCCTGGAACCCGTATAATCTCCGGCCGTCTGAGAATGGTGTAATGACGCGGACGACGAGGTCGGACAAAAGCACCTTTGGTCTAGAGTCGATCGTCTACCAACTGTGTATTTCCTCTGACAAGTTGTGAGGTCACTTACAACTTTGTGTCTTCGCTGATAATTTTGTGTCTTCGCGCATAATTTGTCCGGTTTTGACATGTCCAATGTCTAAAGCAGCAGTTCGCGCGTATGAGAACAATGCGATATCAGGGGCGAGGAGTAAGTTGAACCTGAATCACCAATGATATTCTTGACATGCCTTATTGGGAGGTGTAGAGGAACTTCTGCAGTGCGTGCTTTGACGCCGCATGATAATCAACAAGCAGCCCGCTAGTGTAAGGCAGCTGAGGCGTTCCGCAGTTGAACAGGGGGGCTACATTAAAAGGGAATCACTGATTACGTTTCAAACCTGTTAAATTCCAACCATCAAGAACGATTGAAACATGAATAAATCAAACAACGCTCTCGCAAAATTCTGCAAACTTGCCGGCATGGGTTGGCTCTTGGTGGGCGCGACTTTTGTCGGAAATGCTCAAGAAACGTCGTCCCCAAAAATCACCCAAGTCTACGGCGCGACTACAGCGGCCCACGCCAATGAGGTCGGACTGAATGACTGGTTGGTGGTGGAAATTGATGGTTTATCCCCTGAACAACAAGCGTTCGCGACCAATTACCAGAGCAAGCTGATCCTGTTTTTAAATGATACCCCCTTAGCGGGACTTTGCACCCACGTCTCCATTAACTCCAGTACAGGCCATGCTGCGCTGCGTTTTCATTTACAGCGCACTGACGAAACGCGTGCGGATTGGTCGGCCTTGCTTGGTCGGCCTACTCTATTTCCGCCAGCGCCCTTGAGTGTTCATGTAAGTGTGGGGTTTGGCAATGGCTGGGAACTGCCCGCAGGCAATGACCAGGCCAATACGATCAATTTCATCGAAATTCGAGAAAGGTGGTTTTGGGCTTGTCTGATTTTCACTGTTATTTTGCTCGTGGCTATGTACTTCATGGCAAGGTGCACCGAAGCGTTACGCGACGACGGACCGCCACCGAAAGATGATAACTATTTAAGGACATACAGTCTCGCGCGGTGTCAAATGGCGTTTTGGTTTGTGCTGGTTGTACCGATGTTTCTGTTTCTTTGGCTTGTCACGGGTGCGCTTGATAGCCTGACCCCTTCGATATTGGCTCTGATGGGAATTAGCAGTGCCACCGCTGTATTTGCCCACGCCCAATCAAACCGGAATGGCGATCCCTGCAAATATACAACCCCAAAAAAGACCGGGGTCATACAGGGATTTATTGAGGGGGCGCTCAAGGACACCGAAGGACAAATTAGCCTGCACCATTTTCAAATGTTCGTGTGGACGATTGTGATGGGTTGCATCTACCTCGTTGAAGTCTGGCGCAGTCTGGCAATGCCAGAATTTAGCGGCACGTTACTGGGTCTGATGGGCATCAGTTCCGGCACCTACCTTGGATTCATGCTGGCGTCGCCGGATTCACCTTCATCGTCATCCCCAAAAACGCCTGTGCCGGCAAATCCAGCTAACGCAGCAAATCCGGGGCCCTAAATGGGCCCATGAGAAACCTATGAACGGATTGTCAATTGAAAACCAGTAACGACGGGAGATCATGTGAATTTGGCAAATATCAAGAATATCGTGGTGGTGATGATGGAAAATCGTTCTTTCGATCACATGCTGGGCTATTTGAGTCTGCCGCCGCTCAACCGAAGCGACGTGGATGGCTTGAGCACAAATTCAGCGCGGCTGGCAAAATTTGCCAATACTGACCAAGGCCAATCACACCAGCCGTTCCCAAGCCAGAACCCCTATGACATGCCAGACGATTTTGACCCGCCTCACGAGCGTTCCAATATGGCCGCCAACCTTGGCCAATTACAAAACGGTGCTTATCCGATGAACGGCTTTGTCAGCGGCATACCTGCCAGCGTGTCAACGGATCCCGCAGTCCGAAAGTTGGTGATGAGTTATTTCGGAGCGGCCCAGGTTCCAACCAATCATTTTTTCGCGCAGAAATTTGCCATTTGTGATCGTTGGTTTGCTTCTTTACCGGCTGGCACCCAACCCAACCGCCTGATGTCGATGGGCGGCTTTTCATCGATTGATGTCAATCACGACCTGTTGCCGGACCAGGCCCTGGTTTATGACTGGTTGACTGCTCGTAACATCACTTGGCGCGTTTATCATCAGGGGATTCCTTTTTTCACGATGATGCTCAAATGGGTCGGTGAAATTCTCCTCAGCGACCATTTCCGTTCTTTCGATGAGCTTGAGGGCGATCTGATGAATACGCCGCCCGATCAACTGCCGCAGGTGATTTTTATCGAGCCGACTTATCAGGATGCCCCGCATCTGGGTTTTGCGACCGACGAACATGCCCCTGCCGGCGTTAGCAGCGGACAGGAATTCCTCATGCAAATTTATAACGCCGTCACCAATAGCCGCGCGTTCTGGCAGGGCGCCGTCATGATTGTTGATTACGACGAGAACGGGGGATTTTTCGACCATGTCTCGCCGCCACCGATTTCCACCAGCCCACAACTCAATGCGGTTTGGCAGGATTCGTCGCCATTTGTTTCCTTGGGGCCGCGCATTCCGGCCTATGTGATTTCACCGTTTGTTCAGCCTGGTTCAGTAAACCACACCCTCTTGGATCACACCTCTGTGCTTAAGTTCATTGGTGAAAAATTTGATAAGAACGGCTCCTACTCGCCATTGGTGGACGCGCGCCCCGTTCAAAGTGTTTCCGCCGTACTCAATTTTGACAATCCCATTGTCAATCCGCCTTCAGCACCTGCACTTAATAATTACCTTGCTAGCCGCCCGCCCGCCCCGGTCGGAGCAGTAGTGCCAGCCCCGAATACCAACATGCAGAAGGGCTTCCAAAAGGCGGTAACCAATTTGCAACAAAACGGTGCGGATCAAAACCATCCCAAGTTCGGTAAACTTCTGGGAGCAATGAATAACCCGCCTGTGTAACAAAACGATAACAGCCAGCATGAAAACCAAATTTTACACGCCGATTCAAATCGCGGCTGTGGCCGCGGTTTTGATTGCCGGCTGTGTGGGGTGTTCTTCCTCCAATCAACACAGCGCTTACCGTTCAATCCACGGTGATGCTCGGGATGGCAATGCCGCTCTGGTAGCCGAGGACTTAAAACAAAATCCTGCTCAAATTAACCTGCCCGATGATGCCGGTCTGACCCCTTTGCATCTGGCAGCATCCGCTTGCCACACAAACGTCGTAACTCTTTTGCTGAACACAGGCGCCAAGATCGATTGCAAGTCGAAGGACGGCGCGACGCCATTACATTTGGCCGCCCAGGAAGGATACGGGGATGTGGTCAATCTGCTTCTAACAAATGGCGCGCCAATCAACCCACGCGATAATCAGGGACGCACACCGCTCAAACGTGCCGAAGAATGGCACCAGGATTCCATTGTACAGCTGCTCCGCCAGCATGGTGGCACCGAGTAGTTATGGTCAATACTTCACAATCAAATAATCTTACCCATTTGAAATAAAACCAAACGAGTCCATAAAAACAAAAAAATGTGGAGGATGAATATGTCTAGGTTCGCTCGACTCACAGCTATTCAATCAACGGTCTTGGTGTGTGGGCTGCTTTTTTCGGCCGGTTGCAGCACGATAAACAAACAGGCGGCAAGTCAATTGGCCACTCAAGGTGTGTCGGCCGCCAGCTCGATTGGCCAGTCGTACCAATCAACCATTCAGGACCTCAATCGCTATGTGGAAGGCGAATTTTTGTTATCCGGGCTTAAACCCGGATATTCGCCGCCCAGCAAAGACATGTTGAAAAGCATAGACACCGTCGAGGATGAGTTGCGTTTGAGACAGCAAATGTTATCGGGTTTGAGCGACGTGTACACTTCCTTTGGCGCTTTATGCGCCTATGACGCGTCAGGTGAAGTCGAGAAATCGTTGGGTGATACCGTCCAAGCGGGGAATAGCCTGGCGACATTGCTCGGTGGCGGGGCCATCTCTGACTCGGCAGGGGAATTGTTTGCCAAGGCCGGAGGTGCAATCGCCGGGCGGGTTCAAGACGACCGCATCAAGGACGCCAGCGCAAAAATCCGTTCGTTGCTCGGGGGAATTGTTTTTTTGCTTCAACAAACAAACGAACAAGCCGCAGTTGTAGCTGCTCGTGAGGAAATTTCCCGTGGTAAGTTGAAGGTGGCAATGACATTCTGGACCGACGATTTCGCGTCGGCTGATGGAATTCTCGATGAACAGATTCAGGCCTATGGCCTGACGCCAAACCCATCGGCCTTAACTCAGGCCTCGAAAAACCTGGCTTTGAAGGCCGGTGTCAGCGAAGTGCTAAAGTGGCGGCAAAAGCAAGAGCAAGATTCCCAAGCCGCTGCATACACCGCAACGATCCAAGCGTTGAAAACACTGATAAACGAGCATGCCAAAATCGAGGCCGGCGAACCGGTCGACTTGGGAAGCATCCAAGGAAACTTGGCAACCATTCAACAGTATGTCGATCTGATCACCGCCGTGAAGAAAGGAAAATAATTTATGAGTGATGACACAAATCCAGATCTGGCTGAGGTAAAGAAAACGTATCAACTGATTGATGACAACTTCGATGCCCTATACGCCAAGTGTACTTCCGATGACCAGAAGACGAACCTGATTGCATTACGTGACGCAGCTCGTGATGCTTTCTGGAAGGCAGTTGCGGCAAATTTGACCGACAATCATGGTGTCGTGACTCAAACCTACAGCGACTTGCAGGCGGCAAATGACCAGATTCAAAAGGATATCGATGGACTTAAAGACGTGTCAGACTGTTTGGAGACTCTGACGGAAGCCGTTAAATTGGCAGGAGCGCTGGTAACATTGGCCGCTGCCTAAGCCAAGACTGCCATCCCTGCCCTGAGTGATGTCATGCAATCTTGTCGGAACGGATTACAAAGCTGACCGGGCCGAAGTGATCGGCCAAATAGCTCAGGATTTGGCGGAGAAAGGCGACACAGGCTCAATTCCCGACTTAAAAAAGGCCTTAAGAGCCATGGAAGATATAAATCTCGAACCGAAAGTCACTGGACCGGTAAGAGAAGCCTTGGATTGTTTGCGGGACAGGACCGGGACTAAATGAAGTCAGGCGGGATCATCGCGCTACTCGACAATCAGCCGATCGTTTGATAAACCGAACATGGGAAATCCTGCAGATGAACCGGCGGTAAAAATGTTGGAACGAATCAAAATCAACAGATTGCACAAATGAACACAGAATCAACATTCCGCAAGATAAGTTCGGGGCTTGTCACCAGTTTATTCTGCTTCGTCATATTATGCGCCTTGCCCGCCGCAAGGGCACAACAACCTCAAGCCAACGTGTGGCAGGGAAGACTGGCAGACGGGACCGTTATTGGCACAAACGAACTGGCAAAAATTCTCGATGCACACGGCGATTGGAGTGTGTCAGGCGGAACCAATGGCGTCCGAGCTGACTTGACCCGGGCGGTGCTGACTAACGTCGTTTTGATTAATGCTGACCTGGAAGAGGCCATCTTGGGGGGAGTGGAATTAAGCTATGCCAACTTGAACGAAGCGTATCTTGAAAATGCAATCCTCACCAATGCAGACTTGGAGCAGATACAATTTACCAATGCAGATTTGCAGGGAGCCGATTTGACCGAGGCCACTCTTCGGAATGCCAATTTGAGCCAAGCGGACCTCTCGACGGCCAATCTTTCATTCGCCAATCTGATTGGCGCAAACCTAAGCCAAGCGAAGCTGATTGATACCAGCCTGACCAATTCCGTTATCTCGGGGGCGGACTTCACTTATACGGTTGCCACAGGCGCCAGCTTCGAAGGTTCCGACCTGGAGGGGTCTGATTTTAGCATGGCGGATTTATGGGGTGCCAACTTCAGCGAGGCGGTTCTCTGGCAGGTTGATTTCATCGGTGCCAATTTAAGCGAGGCCGACTTGACCGGTTCAGATGTGAAGGGAGCCAACTTCAGCCACACGATCTTTGAGTTAAGGTCAGGCGCGCTGCCAGACATCGGGTCGTGCGCTCAGGCCGTCAATCTCTCTGAAATGGTTTACACCAACTCGCCCCAGGCATTGATTGAGTTGAGGGAGGCATTTGCCAAAGCGGGACTACGTCAACAGGAGCGTGAGGTCAATTACGCCATCATGCACACGCGGCGGGTTCAGGCCGGTGTTTGGGAGAAAACACTGCTGCTGGCGATTGAAGTTCCCTGCGCCTTCGGAATGCAGCCGGGCCGCCCGCTGAAAATCCTGTTCGGGCTGATTTTCGTCTTTTGGATTCCTTACGTCGTGTCGTTAAGCAGACGGAGCGCGAGTGGCATCTGGATGATCTGGCCGAAGGACCGCGCTCCCCAGGATCCATCCAACGAGAAGGATGTTCGTCTTAACCCCCACAGCCGCTGGCGCATCCTGGGCATTGCGCTTTATTTCAGTTTGCTGTCGGCGTTCAATATCGGCTGGGAAGATATCAATATCGGGACCTGGATCGCGCGCATACAGCCTAAGGAATTTACCCTGAAGGCAATCGGCTGGGTCAGAGTGGTGGCCGGAATCCAGTCGCTCATCAGTGTTTGCATGGTTGCTTTGTGGATTATGAGCTATTTTGAGCACGCCTTTGAATTTTGACATTAAGGGTGAAAACCAATTTTCATCTAAAATCGAAAAGGGAGTGGCCCACATGCCGAGGATTTCCCACAAAATCATGGATAACTTATAATTCGCCGCGAAAAATGTGGCAAATCATGTTTGGATGTGGCTTTGTAAAATATGTCAGATTTACTGCCAAAACAGTAATATTTGTCGGATCATGCCAAATCTCTCAGTTTTCTCTGTAAAACACTTAATATTACCGTTTAAACAGTAATATTGTTGACATATTTGCTGAATAGTGCAATTCTAGGGTAAATATTATGGATTATTACCGCTATAGCAGTATATGAGCACTGATTTGAAGAGCATTGTGCGACAAAATCGTCGCCTGAGCGGGCTTAGCCAAATGCAGCTGGCCAAACTGGCCGGTGTTGGGAAAACCGTGATTTTTGATATCGAACACGGAAAGGAGTCTGTTCAATTTGACACTTTAAAGAAAGTGCTCGCCGTATTGAATATCAAACTCATCTTGCAAAATCCGGCCTTGGAGCGGAGTGAGAAGAAACAGATCAAACCGTCTTCATCCACATGAGGAAGGCAGAAATCTACCAACAGGGACAACTCGCCGGCACATTGGCGGAAATTGATCGGAACCACTACCAGTTTGCTTACAAACCGGGGTATAGTGGCGAACCCATTTCCCTTGCATTGCCTGTTCGTGAAATCCCTTACGACTTCGATAAATTTCCGCCCGTTTTTGAAGGGCTGCTTCCTGAAGGCATGCAGCTGGAGGCGCTACTGCGTCGGTACAAGGTTGATAAAAGAGACATGTTTCAGCAATTGCTGATAGTTGGAGAGGATGTCGTTGGATCGCTTACGGTGAAGGAGGCTCAATGAACCGTTGTCCCATCACCTACGAACCCTTAACGGACGAAGCGACTTACTCGCCAGAAGGGTTGAGGCTGCTTCACCGGAATTTGACATCGCTTGCGCCGCTCGAATTCACAGCTGAACAGCAAAGGCAGGAAGCGATCAGTCGCGCCGGGAAAATGTCTGTACAGGGACTACAGCTCAAACTCAGCGCGGTCTTGCGCATTACCGAGGGGCGCTTTGAGATTGTGGATCGGAGGGGTCAATACATTTTGAAACCCCAGAGCTTGGACTTTCCAGAACTGCCGGAAAATGAAGACCTGACCATGCGAATGGCCGCCGCGGTGGAGATCGAAGTGCCGGTCCACGGACTGCTTCGATCGGCCGATGGTTCATTCACGTACTTTATCAAACGTTTTGATCGGGATGGTCGTGAACGATTACCGCTCGAGGATTTTGCTCAGCTTAGCGGAGAAAGCCGCGAGACTAAATACGATTCCTCAATGGAAAAAGTGGCTGGCGTTATCGAGCAGTTTTGCACCTTCCCTGCTATTGAGCGTGTGAAGCTCTTTGAACGTACGATATTCAGCTTTCTGGTAGGCAACGAGGATATGCATCTAAAGAACTTTTCGTTGATTACCCGAAATCAGAAAGTCGAACTGGCGCCGGCGTATGATTTTCTGAATTCAACAATCGCGCTCAGAAACTCAAAAGAGGAAATGGCGCTTCCTCTCAAGGGGAAGAAATCGGGGCTCACGCCCCATGATTTTTTGAATTATTACGCTCGCGAACGCTTGCAGATCAATGAACGCGTTCTGAGTGATGTCCTGTCACGGTTTACCAAGGCTATACCGTTGTGGCGTAAATTGCTGGATCGAAGCTTTCTGTCGGAGGAGGCAAAGCAAAAGTTTTCAGCGATTATCGATAAACGCGGGGAGCGAATGGGCTTGTAACTTCGTTATTGCCTCGTGGGAACTTGCCGGTGTTCATATTTATCAAATAGTCCGGATCCGGCTTATCCCGCGAACGGAGCTTTTTTTGGCAAAACAGAATTGTTTGTATCCTTTTCGCCATGATTCCGTGACCCGGCATAATAAGCTAGATGTGGCGGGTCAGATCCACGCTTTCCAAAGTATGGATAACTAATAATTATCCGTTAATGTGCCTCCGGGTTTCACCCTTCCAAATGAACTAGCAGTGCTTGCCGACAAATTCAGCAGTTGCAGAATGGCCGCTTCCGGACTCTTGCTACTGCGTTATGTTCGGAAGCGAACCAGTCTCTCTACGGACTGATGGCCAACCTGAAGAACAGTTGTGGGGAGACATCAAGACTGTTGGTTATCACGATGGGACTGCCCGTGCCCATAACAGAATCGCCTACTGGAGTCCATGCCGCGGCAATGAGATTGGTCGTGGACTCAAGTTGATAAGACTGATTTGCGATAGTCGGCCAGATAAGAACAAGCTGGCCGTCACTCAGAAGAACACCGCTCAACTGAGGCAGCGCAACCACTGTTAGTGTCCCGTTGACAAGGTTAAATGTGTAATTGGCCGCACTCAACGTCCCGGCCCCGGCCATAATGGGATACGGTCCAGGCGGACTATTGATCGTGGCACCGGTGCTTAAGCTTGGGGTGCCGGTCAAAACGTTCGTCCCCTCATTGTTGACAAAGCCACTGTAACTGACGGTCAACGGCGGATTTGGCAGTCCATAGGTCTTGCTCTGGTTAACGGCACTCACCGTCAGCGTAGCGGGCGTGATGATCGCACTCAGCCCTGTCGGCTGGCTCAACGTGTAGTTTCCCGCCGCATTGCCCGTCAAACCCAACCCACCCACCGTCACCGCGATGTTGGTGCCCACGTTCGCTCCCGCAAAATTCGCCACGTACCCGTTGGTCGACACACTCACGTTACCCGTGTCCACCGCCAATACCGCGGCTAACACCACCGCGTTCGAACTCAACGTCGCAACCGACGTCCCGTCATACGCCTTGCTGTTCACGCTCAACCCAGAGCTGATCGTCACCTCAGTCTTCGTGATGTTCGCACTCGTGGTTGGCTCTGTGAGTTCGTAGTTGCCGGCATCAGTGCCATTCAGAGTCAACCCAGTTATTTGCACCGCCTTGTCCGTACCCACATTCGGATCTAAAAATGCTCCGCTCGCCCCGCTGGTGATCAAGGTCACATCAGAACCGGTCAGACCTTGTCCTGTCAAAGTGGCGGCACTTGCATCCAGCGTGGCGTTGGTCGTCCCGTCATAGGGCTTGTTGGAAGCCGCGATTCCGGTCACGTTCAATTGCCCTTGATTCACGGTCATCAAGAAGCTGTTGGTTGCACTCATCCCATCATCGTCAGTCACGATCACGCTGATTGTCGTCATTCCAATCTTATTAGGCTCAGGCATCAGGGTGATTGTGCGATTTGTATCTGAGCCGCCAAACATAATATCACTCGCAGGATTGACCACCGTGGGGTCAGATGACTTGGCCGTCAGTACCAAACTGGAGCCAGGCGTCTGTGCGTCACCAATTTTAAACGGGATCGCCGCCGTCGGCGTATTCACCAGCGTTGATTGATTCGTGAGACCACTGATGGTGGGTGGCGAAACGGTCGTAATTGCCAGACTCCAACCTCCACTAATCTGACCGCCATTATCAATTCCACCATCATAGACATATAAGGACCAAGTTCCGTTGGGCGAGTGCCCATCAAACACTCCCAAGGTTGTGTGGTCTCGTGCATCATGCGTATCGGTCGGCTGAAAAGTGCCATCCAGCATCGGCGAATCCACTGGGAGCGGATAATACGCCTGGTCCGAAAGGGTAAACGTGATGTTCATCATAGGAAAGTCCCCCACTGTACCGGACATGAGCACTACAGCCTGGCCGCCAGGGCCGACCAGGAGCACACTTACGTTGCCAGGATATGAGTGGTTCATCCCGTGCAAGGTGACCGTAATGTTCGTAATCGTTCCCACCTCTCCTGAGACGTCTATCGTCGATGGGTATGGCGACGCAATACTTGAAGCAGGAATCACAATGTTCGAAGGATTGGCAAATACAGTAGTTCCGCCACCAGGAGGATTTACCGTCACGAGGAAAGAGATGTTTGTACCGTTCACCCCGTTACTTGTCGTAATGGTGATCGTACTAGTCCCTGTTTGACCATCCATGGGTGTTATGGTCAGTGTTTGCGTATTGCCAGTTAAATTGAAAATATCAAGATTTTGATCCGGTACCAGGTTGGTATTCGATGAAGTTACAGTGGCTGACAGTAATGACGGGCCCACTCCGGGATCCGTTATAGTAAATGGGAATGGTCCTACCGATATACCAACCAGCGTTGTCTGATCTGGAATTGCGGAAATCGTTGGGAGGGGGGGGATCGGCGTTATAGCCGTCACCTCATTGGATTCGCTCAAATTCCCTGCCGCGTCCAGCGCCATCACGCAGTAATTATACGTCCCGGCTGGCGTTAGCCCCGTGTCGCTGTAATTCGTTCCGGTCTGAATAGCAATCCGGGTGAAATCCGTCGATCCCGCGCCCTGGCTGCGTTCCACAACGTATCCCACCACCTCAACATCGTCCGTGGATGGCGTCCAACTCAGGTTTATTTGAGACGGGCCTATCACACTCGCCACCAGATTGGCCGGAATCGTCGGGGCATTCGTGTCCGGATTCAAGTTTCCCCCTTCCCAACTGTCAATCGTCAGGTAGTCTCCGGCTGGAGAATATATCCCAATCCCCGGGCTGCCTCCCGTTTTCACGGGAAAAGGTTCCGCGCCCGTGCTCCTCCAGATGAGAACTGGCGTGTCATTTTGGTACATAGTTATGGTTACTGGATTGGCCGAACCCGAAACCACCAACTTCAACTTATCGCCAACCCGCCACGTCAATGCGCTCCCGGTCGCCAGTGAGTAGTAATTCCCATCATACTGAGCGTAAATGCGATAATCGTTCACCGCGAAGACAAAACCCATGTAAAACAAGTCCTGATTAGTATCGGCCCGCAAAATCACGCCCGTCCACGCTCCGATTGATGTCAGGATGACCTGTGAGTACTGATCGTCGTTGAAACTATTCGACGTCCAGTAGGCTTCGGTGTGCTCATTCGGCGTATCGGGGGTGGCTGTATCGTTGGTGACGATAAAATTCGCTTGCGACGCGGCAGGGTCCGCCCAATTAGTACCAATCGGGCCATTGGGCCGGTTAAAGTTGTCGCTTGCAACCATGGTGGTTTGAGCTTCCAAAATACCAACAGTGGCGCAAAAGGTGATGGCGACCATCCATGCAACGGTAATCCTTAACCTTCTGAATATTTCAACTGCCGGCCTTCGATTCGATGACAACAGCTCTCTAATGTAGGTGTAGGTTTCGTAAACCATGGTAGTCTTTAAGTGCCCCCTACAGATCTCATCGCACTATCGTTACGGGGCTTGACGCACCACGCCACCGGAAGAATCCCGGCCTAAGATCTGACAAGTCAACCGTTCGCCACTGACGCAGGTAATACAATCTTAACTTTCTGGGATACGACAACATCAATTAGATAGCCAAAGCCGCAAAATTTAAGGGTTTCGTATCGCCATTTATTGTCTCTAATATAGCAAAAAAAATGATTTTTGCAATAATTTGCTTATGGGGCAGAGAACTTCTAGTCATGTAATATGTTTATCAAAAGCAATTTATAAAGAGGTGTATTTGAATTTGCGTAAATTTATACCACAAACTAGATGTTAACTAGGGCCACAATTTTCGACCGAAAATCTACGTTAATCAGGGTTCAGTTTCTGATGATCCGGTTACAGATTGACCCAACCACCTTCCTTGGTGGGCTCGATTATGTTGCCCTTGCTGTCGCATGGCTGAAATCCGTCAGTGTGGGAATCATTGCCGCAGACGCACGTCCAAGCCGTCTCGTCACCGGGTTCATGGGTTATCTTCAATGTGCTTTTCATATTGATTTTATTGGCTATTTTTAATGTGCGTGCATGAACACATAGGAGTATTATGGGACGTCAACTATTTTTAGATTAAACGATTTTGAGTAGCTTTTAGGGTAACTTTCAGGATAAGTCCATTTGTTTGTGTAAGAGATGTCTATTACCAATCTGCAACTGTTCTGCAGTGCCGTTGCAGGTTAGGTGCAACCGACGTGCATGAATTTGGTTCGGTTTGCCTAAAGCCTGAGTGAATGCGCTGTCTGAAGGAATCACGCCTTCTTGAATGGCACATTTGATGTCGTTGAACCCGACCTTTTCGCGATCTTGCTTTGTCGCCAGGAACCGGGCTCGCCGTACCGTTGCATCAATCCCAGCAAGATATTTTGCCGAAGCCTGGGCATACATTAGAATTGTGCCTGTCTCTCGGGCCACGAACTCCAGTAGTGGGGAGTTAGCGGAAAAATGGAGTGTGAACCACCACAGCAATCCTGCGATGAGAAAAAGCAACAAGGAATCGAAAGCCTCAATTCAATATGCCGACTTAGCCGACATCGTAAAAATGTTAAATATCAAGACTGGAGGCGCACTAATGGATCCTGTGAACGAAGCACAGGCGTTAGTAGACCTACCGAAGGTCGTTGCATAATCGGGCCCAACAAGGCCAGTGAAAGGGACAGTCCTAGCGTTATGAACGCGCCTACCATCATCGAGGATTTGAAGAAATGAGGGATTGCAGTGCTTTGGCAGTCTTGTTGCAAGGTGTTTTGGAACGTGCATGGACTTCACACCTTCACACCCCATTTCTTGACTGATAATTTGTCCGATTTTTCCGAGTCCAATGTCCAAGATCTCCCAAAAATGCTTGATTCTATTGGTTATTTTGCAGGTCATGGGTGTGAAGCAGTTTGGACATGCAATCGGGATAATCTCGAAAAATCGAGACAACTTCACACCCCTCTTAATCCTAAAAACTATCTTCGTAAGTGGTTGATTTTCGACTTATTTCAGCCTAATTCAGCCTATTTTAGGATAAATTGAAAACGAGACAACTTATCGGACAATCTACACTTTGAGCGAAGACTGGTGCGCGCGGCGGGGGTCGAACCCACAACCTTCGGCTCCGGAGGCCGACGCTCTATCCAATTGAGCTACGCGCGCAAGGCAGCGCCCAAAGTTTACCGCCGCGCACGGTTTTGCTCAAATGGAATCTGCGCAGATGTCTGGACACGCGCATCGAATAGAAACTCGTACGCGCGTCGAGACGCGCTTGCCGCCGCGCCAACCTCAAGCAGGTCTTGGTTTATCGCTCTGGTTCCGGTCCTTGAAAGAGCCGCCGGTTATCCCGCTGCATCCTTTCAAATCGCGCCTGCTGTTCCGGCGTCAGGACGGCGGAAATTTGCGCCTCGGTGTTGGTGAGAACGGCGACGACTTGCGGGCGATATTCCTGCCGCAGATCCCGCAACTGAACCCGTGCATCGGTCAGAATCCGGTGCACTTGCACCCGCTGGCTCGCGTCGAGGTGGAGCCGCCAGTGCAGGTTGCGCTCGAGGAGTATCTGAAAATTTTGCGGACGTTGAATGGCCGAACTCACCCAGTGACGGATGGCAATGCGCGTGCCAACCACGCCGGCCGCCACCCCGGCCAGAAACACCAGTGCCACCAACAACGACAGTTTTAACGTTTTCATAATTAAAGTCCGGTTGGTGTCAAAAGCCATTGCGCGGAAAGCTGCGACACGCCGTCGCTCAAGCTCGGGACACCCGCCGCCGTCAGCCCGTAGTCCGCTGCCAGGCACAGCACGATGACCGCCGATGCGGCCAGCGCGATTCGCGGAAACCACAAATTCAACTGGTCAAAAATCGAAAATGTCTCCGGCGCGGCAATCGATTCGTGGCGAATGGCGCGCAGCACGTCCGCTGCAAAATCAGCCGATGGTGCCGGTGCAATTTCCTTCCGTACCGCGGCCAACAGTTGTTTCAATTTCCGGTCGTTCATAATTTTTCTTCCGCAATCTTTTCCAAAGCCTGCCGCAGTTTCGCCCGCGCCCGCATCGCCCGCACGCGCACGGCCACGCCGGACGCGCCCAACGCCGCGGCAATTTCCTTTACGCTGCGGCCTTCCAGTTCCTGCATCGTGATGACGACGCGGTCGGTGGGCGACAATTCGCGCATGGCCACATCGAGCAATTCGGCCGCCCCGCGCGCGGCCAGTTCATTTTTCTCGTCATCGCGGCGCAGCCAGTCCAGCGCGTCATCGCCGAGTTCGGGCAGGCCGATTTCATTTTGCCGGCGTTTTTCCCGCCTCAAGTGGTCCAGCGCCACCCGCGCGGCGATGCGGGAAAGCCAGTGTTCAAAAGGTGCGCGGCCGTCAAATTGCCCCAACACGCGCCAGGCCTTGACAAAGGTCTCCTGCGCCAGGTCTTCAACTTTGTGGGCGTCACGTTCATAACGGTGCAAAATGGCAAAGACGCGTGACTGATGCCGCCGGACGATTTCAGCGAAATCATCGGTTGCGCCGTTGCGGATTCGCTCCAGCAATTCGACATCGTCGCTCACGGGTCAGTCGCCCAACCGTTTACCACCGCGCGCGATGACGCCGTCCACAAAATCATCAGCGCGCTGCTCGAAATCGGCGATTTGCCGGCGTTGCTCATCGGCCAGGATGGGCACGATTTTGCCGTAAATTTTCATGCGTTCAACCGCCAAATCGGCCTGGACGGCGGCGACCTTGGCCGACGCGGCGCGGACGGTGGTTTCATTGGCGCTACTGGCTCGAATTGCCGCGCGCAAATCCATCCGCGCGTCGTGCAACTGGCCAAACAACGTTGTCAGCGTGTCTTTCTCTGCACTTAAAACGGTTTTGATCTGCGCCTTCTGGTCGTCGCTCAGATTCAGTTTCCGGGCGATGCGCTGGAAAAATCGTTCGTGCGCGGGCGTGGCCGTGTCCGCCGCCAGTGAAGGGGTTGCCATCCACCCGCCGAGATTCAGCGCGGTGGCCAGGGTGATTGAGAGCCATTGACTTGTTTTCATACTGATTTTAATACGCAAGCCGCCGGGAAAATGTTACAGCCAAAAACAAAAAGGGACGGCTTGTGGCCGTCCCTGTACTCATTATGTCCCCACGAATCATGTCTGCGGCGGTGCGGCCGGCGGGGTGTTGGTGCCGCCATCGCCCGGAGGCGGAGCGCCGGGAGGTGGGCCGCCGGGGGGGCCGTTTCGCGGGCCGCCCATTCTGGGCCGCATCTCCTGCAGTTTTTGAAATTGTTCAGCCGTGAGCACGGCTTTCAGTTTCGTATCGGTTTCTTCACGGATGGATTTCATTTTTGCCATGCGGTCTTCGCGCGACATATCCTGGTTCTGCCACAGGCCGCGCATTTGTTCCTGTTGATCGTCGAGGATCGCCTTGACCTTCGGTTTCTGGTCGTCGGTCAGGTTGAGTTGTTCGGCGATGCGGCCGAAGTCCGGGCGGCCTCTCATGCCGGGGCCGCGCGGGCCTCCGGGAGGCGGGCCGCCTGCCGGGGGTGCGGAAGGCGGGGTGTTGGTGGCGTCATCCGCGAGACCTGCCGGACTTAACGTCAGCAAACCACCCAACGCCAACGCCGTGATTAGCGTCATTTTGGTAAGTTTCATATGCTTTCTTATGGTTACTCGGTTTATGGTTTTGCGCTGCACCAATCTGACGCAGCATTATAGCCTGTGAGACGACCCCGGAGAAGAAAGGTTACAACCCGCGCAAAACCTTCGCCGCCGCTTTCACCGTTTGATCGATGTCCGCGGGGGTGTGCGCGGTCGAAATGAAGCCCGCTTCAAATTGCGACGGCGCGAGGTAAACACCTTCGGCCAGCATTCTATGAAAATATTTGGCGAAACGCGCGCGGTCGCTCTTCATCGCGTCAGCCAGATTTTGAACCGGTTTGCCCGTGAAGTACGTGCAGAACATCGAACCACAACGGTTGAATTGCACTGGAACTTTCGCGGCCAGTGCGGCGTCTTTCATGCCGGCCTCCAGCCGCGCGCCCAATTTTTCGAGCCGCGCATAGGCATTTACTTCGGAGGGACGAGTTACACGAGTCCCTGAATTTTGCCCCGATTTTGGTTTGGGGACTCGCGTAGCTTGCCCCTCCGACAGCTTCTCCAGCGCGGCGATGCCTGCCGCCATTGCCAGCGGATTGCCGCTCAACGTTCCAGCTTGATAGACCGGCCCCAGTGGCGCGAGTAAATCCATGATGTCCGCCCGCCCGCCGAACGCGCCCACCGGCAATCCGCCACCGATGATTTTGCCGAAGCACGTCAAATCCGGTTTAATCCCGAAACGTTCCTGCGCGCCGCCGGGCGCGAGACGAAATCCCGTCATCACCTCGTCGAAAATCAGCAACGCACCGTTGGCCTGGGTGATTTCACTTAAAAATTCCAGGTAGCCTGGTTTCGGCAGATAAACTCCCGCATTGCCCGGCACCGGCTCGACGATGATTCCGGCGATTTGATTTTTGTTCGCGTCGAACGCGGCTTTGACAGCACCAACGTCGTTGAACGGCAAAACAATGGTGTGTTGTGTGAACGCCGCCGGCACACCCGCGCTGTCGGGATTGCCAAACGTCAGCGCACCGCTGCCCGCCCTGACCAGCAATGAATCCGCGTGGCCGTGATAACAGCCGTCAAACTTGATGATTTTGTCGCGTCGGGTAAAACCGCGGGCGAGGCGGATCGCGCTCATGCACGCTTCCGTGCCGGAATTGGTCATGCGCACCTTCTGCACGCTGGGCACGAGCGAACAAATCAGTTTCGCCATCGTTACTTCAAACGGATTGGGAATACCGAAACTCGTACCGAGGTCGGCGGCGGCTTTGACGGCGGAAATGATTTTAGGATGCGCATGCCCCAGAATCGCCGGCCCCCAGGTACAGACGTAATCAATGTATTCATTGCCGTCCACGTCCCAAACGCGCGCGCCTTGGGCCCGGTTGACAAAGAACGGCTGGCCGCCGACGGCGCGGAACGCGCGCACCGGCGAGTTCACGCCGCCGGGAATGAATTTCAGCGCCTCGGCAAAAAGTTTTTCAGATTGACTCTGTTTCATCGTGCGCAGTTTAATTCACGAACCGCCAAACCAGCGAGCAGTTTTCCGGATTGCGCTGTAAAAGTAAACGCCAACCATTTCGAATCATGAAAATGAAATTACCTACCCGCCGTGAATTCATCAAAACCACCGCTCTGGCCGCCGCGAGCATACCCTTTGCCGGGGCCCTGGCTTCGCCTGCTCGCGCCGCGGATCCGGACCGGAAAATCGGGTTCGCCCTCGCCGGACTTGGCAATTTGAGCACCCGCCAAATTGCGCCCGCGTTGCAAAAAACGAAGTATTGCCGCCTCACCGGCATCGTCACCGGCCATCCGGCCAAGGCTGAACTATGGAAGGCGCAATACCAGATTCCCGACAAAAACATTTATAACTACGACAACATGGAAAAAATGGCGGACAATCCGGACATTGACGTGGTTTATGTCGTTACGCCCAATGCCCTGCATGCCGAACACAGCATCAAGGCGGCGAAAGCGGGCAAGCATGTTCTCTGTGAAAAGCCGATGGAGGTGTCGGTTGAAAAATGCCAGCAAATCATCGATGCCTGCAAACAGGCCGGTCGCCAGCTCGCCATCGGTTACCGGTTGCATTTTGAGCCGAATAACCTGGAATGCGTTCGCTTGGCGCGGGAGAAGGTCTTCGGCGACGTTAAAATCATCGAAGCGGGCTTTGGTTTTCCCATCGGCGACCCGACCCAATGGCGGCTTAAACGTGCTCTGGCCGGCGGCGGCCCGCTCATGGACGTCGGCATTTACGCATTACAAGCGACGCGCTATCTGACCGGTGAAGAACCCGTGCTCGTCTCGGCCATGGAAACCGTCACCGACCCGGTCAAGTTCAAGGAAGTCGAGGAATCCATCGTCTGGCAGACCAAATTCTCCAGCGGCGCCATCGCTTTTTGCAGCGCGACATACGGCGCACAGGGAATGGCCAATTTCGCTGCATACGCGCAAAAGGGGTGGTTCAAGCTGGACCCCGCCTTCAATTACGGCGGCATTCAGGGGCTGCGCAGCGACAAGCAGGAGATTCATCTGCCGGCCGTTGACCAGTTCGCAGCCGAGATGGACGACTTTGCGCAATGCATTTTGAATAATCAGCCAACCAAGGTGCCGGGCGAGGAAGGATTGCGCGACGTGAAAATCCTGATGGCCATTTACGAGGCGGCCCGCACCGGCAAAACGGTAAGCCTGGCATGATTAATTTCACCTGGTTTTTTTTGCAGTAAATGCAGCATCTGACGGTTGTAAAAATGATCGATCGCAAACAAAATTTATTCTGTCTCGCGCTTATCCTGTGCGTATGCGCCTTGAATTTTTCGGCATGGCGGGCATCAGCATTCGCATTGTTGGGGCCGTATGAATCCTGGATGACCACGACCAACGGCTTCCAATTCGTTGGCGACATTGGCGGCCCGATGAATATTGGGGAAGGATATCGCTGGAATGTACCCGTAGTGACGTACGCGTTTGATCCATCGTTCGAGAATTTTTTTGGTTCCAATGGCGTGGTGGCGGTCGAAAGCGCGATTCAAATCCTTAATAATCTGCCGCCCGCCTCACAACTGGATCCAAATGCTTACCCGTTGAACACAACGAGCGGGAATTACGTGGCAAACGCCCAAGGGTTGATTGATCTCAAATCGGAAACCTTGTTTCTGTTGCTCCAGCAACTGGGTCTTGCTCAACCCCTGCGGTATATGTTCTGCGTTCACGATTTTTCCATTGCTGACGGAAACACGAACGTCAACGTCATCCTGCGCAACTTTGATCCCTTCTCCTATGGGGCGGCGAACGTCCTCAATGGCTCGCTCTATACCAGTAATCTGATTTGGCGGATCAACGAAGGTATTTGGCCGGCGAGTGTCATCATTTACGCAATTCCGGTTTACCCGCTTGTGCAGAACCCGGCGGTCGCCGACGGATTGGCCGGATCATCACCCGGTTTATTTTACACCGGCCTGACCCGCGACGACACGGGCGGCCTGCGTTACCTGTTACAAACCAACAATCTCCACTTTGAAACCCTGTTGCCGGACGTTCATGGTACCGGCGTCAACTCGAACAATTACGTCAACCTCGCCTTAAGAGGCGGCGTTGACAAAATTACGTTCGTTCCCGAATCCTTAAATTATGATTTTTTAAACGGCGAATTCATCACACCCGTCACCAATCGATATACCGATATCTACGTCACCAACGGCGTCTGGATGCAGCAGCAGCTGGAGCGGGTAAGTTCCCGGCCCGATTTTCTTTTCACCGCCGTTGATGGCGCTGGCCAGGTTCCCGTGACCGTTGAATGCACCGGCGTGAGCAATTGGTTGAACAACGCCGGTGTGAATGGCAACTCCGACATGGCCGGCCCGGGAACGATTCGCCCGCAGGTGACCATTGCCTTTCCCAAGTATGGGCTTAACGCGATTGTGATCACCAGTGACCCGTACGGCCTCATCGAGGCGAGTAACGAGCGCTGGGGGTCTTTCGATGCTTCAACCAATCCTCCCGTGATCTATCCTGCGGGAACAACTGGTGGGACAGGCAATCCCTGGACGATACATCTCTCGCTGTTAAATACAAATTACCAGCCGCTTCGGGGCGGATATTTTACCTGGCAGTTACCTGTGTCCCTGGGAGCCGCCGTCAACCTGGAAACCTCAACCAATCTGACGGATTGGACACCATTGACTACCGTGATGAATTACGGTGTTCCCCTGCTTTGGGAACATCTGTACTCGCGACCTGCGGAATATTTCCGGGCGACGCCGCAATAAACTCCGCGTCATTGCCGGTTCCGGAAAAACGTTTGCTGCAAGGAACCGATTTCGGTGCGAATCAACATGCCGGTGCTGACGTTGTGCCTCAGGAACCAGCCGTCATTGACTTCCAGGGCGTATTGGATGTTCGCCGTCGCCGCCACAACGGAATTGGTGTCGTATTTTTCGAGGTGATGAATCTCCTGTACCACGCCGTCGGGACTGATGTAGGCGACGGAAATCGAGTCCGGGCAGTTTTTCATCCAGAACGAAGGCTGATAGGGTTGGGAAAAAACAAACAACATCGCGCTTTCGTCGGTGATATTGGTGCGGAACATCATGCCGGTCGTGATCTCGCGTCCGGTGGTGGCCAGTTCGGCGTCCAATGTTTCCGCGCCGAGATAAATCTTCAGCGTCGGCAGTTTTGGCTGCGCGTGGGTGGGTTCCTGGTTGTCGGCGGCGGACTTCGCCGGCCCGGTTTCGGCTTTTTTGCAGCCCGGTGCCAGAGCCATCGCCAGGATCAGTGGTAATAATCTTATCGCTTTCACGCTGACAAACTGCCGGAGTTCAGGGCGGTTTTCAACGCAATCTGCGTGGCCGTTTCTTTCATCCGGTGTTTGACTATTCCCGGCCAATTGGCTAATGTCCCGGTTCGGAAGACCAACAACAATCGCTGCCCCGAAATTTATGCCTCCGAAAGTAGCCGACAAATCCGCCGTCGAAATGAAAGTCACTGCATCGCGTACGCGCGAGCTGGACGCCGCCATTGCCTCCATCACCAAAAGTTACGGTGAAGGCAGCATCATGCGCCTGGGTGACGCGCGCGCGCAGGTCAAAATTGATGTCATCCCCACCGGTTCGCTGGCGCTGGATTTTGCGCTCGGTGTGGGCGGCATCCCGCGCGGTCGCGTCGTGGAGATTTTCGGGCCGGAATCGTCCGGCAAAACCACGCTCATGCTGCACGTCATTGCCAATGCGCAAAAAACCGGCGGGCTGGCGGCGTTCATCGACGCCGAACACGCGCTGGATCCGGGCTACGCGAAAAAACTCGGCGTGAACCTCGATGATTTGCTCGTGTCGCAGCCGGATTCCGGCGAGGAGGCGCTGACGATCTGTGAAACTCTCGCGCGCTCGAACGCGCTCGACGTTATCGTGATTGATTCCGTGGCCGCGCTCGTGCCGAAGGCCGAACTCGAAGGCGAGATGGGCATGGCGACGATGGGCATGCAGGCACGACTCATGAGCCAGGCGCTCCGCAAACTCACGGCGATTCTGGCGAAGTCCAAAACGACTTGCATCTTTACCAACCAATTGCGCGAAAAAGTCGGCGTCATGTTCGGCAATCCCGAAACGACGCCCGGTGGCAAGGCGCTGAAATTTTACGCGAGTGTGCGTCTGGATATCCGCCGCAAAGACACGCTCAAAGATGACGCCGGCAACGCCATCGGCAATCATGTCCGGGTCAAGGTTGTGAAGAATAAAGTCGCGCCGCCGTTTGCCGAGGCTGAGTTTGACATCATTTACAATCACGGCATCAACCGGGAAGGCAGCATTCTTGATGTGGGGGTTGAAGCCAACGTCGTGGGCAAAAAAGGCGCGTGGCTGCAATTCGAGGGCGAATTGATTGGCCAGGGCAAGGAGGCCGCGCAAAAGGCGCTGGTGGAAAACCCCGCGCTCGCCCAAAAAATCGTGAGCGCCATCCTCACCCAGCGGGCGTCGGCCTGACGGTTGCCAGGCCGTTTTCTCATGAGCAGCATTCCCGACATGGATTTGGATCTGGAAAATTTGTTCCGGCCCGCGTGGGCGCAGGAAAAGCCGGAGGCCAATCGCTACGAAAAATTCGCCGGTGAACCTGCCGAACGCGGCGACCGGCGGCACGAAGGCCGTCGCGGAGGAACGCACGGTGAATCATCCGGCGAGCGTCGCGGTCCTCGTCCGCCGCGTTCCGGTCCAAAATTCGGCGACCGCAAAAAGGGTTTTGACCGCCGTGATGACCGGCGCCCCGCTCTGCGGGACGAACGCCGCGAACCTCTCGCGCCGTTGCCGGACCTGGTTGTGGTCTTTCTGCCGGACGAAAAGGGCGTCGAATCGCTCGCGCGCCAGATCAAAATGACCGGACGGGCGTATCCGCTTTTCCAGATTGCGCAGCTGGTTTTACAAAAGCCGGAACGCTATGCGGTCCGACTGGCGGTGAAAAAAAAGCCCGAGGGCGCCGTCGCGCAGCCGCTCTTTGTTTGCGCGCTTGATGACACGCCGTGGTTGAGCGAGGAGGAGGCGGTGGCGCACGTTCTGAAAAATCATTTCGCCACGTTTTATCAGGCCGAACGCACGGCCACCGAGCCGCCGAAGGGCACCTACACGTTTGTCGCCCAATGCGGCATGAGTGGCGTGATTCTCGGCCCGCCGAACCATCACGATTACCAGAACCGGTTGCACAAATTGCACACCGATCGGTTCGCGCGGATGCCATTCGACGTTTTCAAGGCGCGCGTGAAAATCGTGAAAGACGAGGAAGTGGTGAAAAAATGGGTCGAGGAGCAAAGCTTCAAGACCGAATACGCTGTGCTCAACGTGCCCGAACCGCTCAAGCTGCCGAACCTGGAAGAGGTCGAAAAACATTTTCGCGCTGTTCACAAGGAAACGATCATCAAGCCGGCCGAATCGCACCTGGTCGCCGGGGTGCCGAGCCGCAATTTGCGCAGCCGCGAATTGCAACGGCTCGTGCGCACCGAATGGGAGCAGCAAAGACATTTTCCGTTGCAACTGGCCATGGAACTCAGCCGGCAATTCGCCGGGCACGGCCTGCAGTTTTTCAAAGTCAACAAAACCGTCACGCATGTTTCCGTCGCCCGCCCGCAATTCCTCGACCTGGAGACCACGCCGGTGTCGGAAAACATCAAACGCATCATCGCTCACATCAACGCGCATCCCAAATGCAGCCGCCGGCAGTTGATCGAAACGCTCGCGCCATCGCCGCAACCGACGGTGATTGAAGTGAAACCGGAAGGGCAGCCCGCGGCGGCCGCTGAGATGACCCCGGAGCAAAATGCCATCATTGCTGATCTACACTGGCTCGTGCATCAGGGCCACGTCATTGAGTTTGCCGACGGCCGGCTGGAAACCGCCAAGAAACCCGCGCCCCGGCCGCCCAAGCCTGAGAAAAAACCAACCGAAGAAAAACCGGCCACGGAAGGTGAAGTTGTTCCCATGGTCGAACCCGCACCAACAGTAGAAGCTGCGGCTGTACCGGCAACGGAAATTCATGCGCCGGCCGAAGCGCCGGCTCCAACAGCTGAATCCGTTGCTGCGACTGAATCTGTCCCGGCCGAATCTGTCGTTACGCCGCCCGATGAAACTACCGAGGAGGCAGTTGAATCGCCGTCGTGATAATTTTATCGGAGGGTCGAGTGATACGAGACCCTGACTTTCTCCCGGTGCGGACCGAAACTTGTGGAACTCGCCCTTCCGAACAAATTCATTGCTTCCTTTAATTTAACGCCCTGCTAATATTTTACTTATGCCTTTCAGCAAATTAGGCCTTGCCCCGACAACCCTCGATGGGGTGCGCGCGGCGGGTTACGTCGAGCCGACCCCCATCCAGCTCCGCGCCATCCCGCTCGTGATTGCCGGACGCGACGTCATCGGCAGCGCCCAGACCGGCACCGGCAAGACCGCCGCGTTCGCCCTGCCCATTCTCACAAAACTCGGCCAGCATAATGCCGCCGGCCCCCGCGCGCTCATCCTCGAGCCGACGCGCGAACTCGCCGCGCAGGTGGAAACGGCCTTCCGCGATTACGCGCG